>OLOX01000116.1_pt1 | contig 76636 bp, 69 predicted proteins | sample 1672091 | NCBI WGS metagenome assembly OLOX01 (sample SAMEA3136644, study PRJEB25190) | human gut metagenome | reverse complement strand
ACAAATTCTCAGACTCTGCTTTCAATGGGCGACCGATAATTAAATTGCATAATTTTTCGCACCCGCAAAATGTTTTTGAGACTGACATATCATCCTTAATGAACACCAGCGGTGAAGAGGAGGGCTCAAAAGTAACTGTTTTGAGATTGCAACATCCCAAAAATGCCTCATAACCTACTTTTGATATTGAACCGGGAATAGAGATTGAGACGAGATTCTCACAGTTCATAAAAGCCCTGTATTCAATTTCCTTCACATCATACACGAAGGTATTGACTCTGCCTGAAATTTCAATTACACTCGGTAAAGACAGATTGGAAGATATTGCCGTATTATCCGCCGATATAATGGCACAGGTCTTGTCTGTTTCAGAGATGACGCTATATTTGATGCCGTCAATAGTAAAATCCCTGGCCGAGACGGCAACTGCCGACAGCAGCATCACTGACAGCAGCACAAGTTTCTGAATGATTGGTTTCTGTTTCATTTTCCTGTTATTTGTTTTATGGACAGGATATGCTCTTTCGAGCATATCCTGTCATGATTATATTTACTTTCCGACTTTGGTTATCACCAATTGCCAGTCCTCGTTGTATGTGAACCTATATAGTCCGTCATACCTGATGTTTAGAGTTATAGTTGTCATAGGTTGGAGAGTTTAATTTTTTTAGTTAACTCTTATAGCTAAGAACTATCTCAATTGATTTCGGGTTACAATTTACTAATGTTTTTTAAATCAACAAAGTTTCCTTTTAAAAATTAACATATTTTACGATTTTATTTTCGAGAAATTACTACAAGCCTACGATACCGGAACGCTCTCAGACGAGGACACCCTTTTTCATATCCTTCCTCGTCATCGGCTCGATGTGACGGAGAAATACCCTTTTGATGGTAGAAAAGTCTTATTCATGATATGTTTTCCCACCCGAAATCTCATCTCGGATGGGATTTTTTTCATTTTTTTGGGGTATTGCCATGCTCTGAATGATTGGATAATTTTGCAACCGAATTCAAAACCAATCATAAACCCATACAGACATGAAGAAAATTCCCATCCTCATTGCCCTGGCGATGTCAGCGATGACAGTCATGGCAAAAGAGACCGCGCTGAGGATCATGCTCAACAACGGCTCTCAGGAATTCTATTCGCTGCAGGATAAACCGGTCGTGACCTTCACAGACGACAATCTGTGCATCACCTCGGGAACCGTATCATCGTCCTATCCGCGCGGCGACATCCAGTCCATCAATTTCATCGACAAGACCACGAAGCTGTCAGCACCGTCAGTGGCCGGTACAGTGCGGTACCTCTATGACGGAGAGACATTCAGCTGCCCCGGGCATGACATCATGGTCTATAATCTGGGAGGCATCAACATAGCCTCGGGACACGACAGTGTGGCACTCGGACATCTCAACCGGGGCATATACATAGTCAAAGCAAATCATCAAACACTCAAAATCGTCAAGAAATGAAAAAAATATACACCATAGCGGCTGCCATGTGCATGTGTCTGGCCACAAACGCACAGACCGAGGTAATGATAATAGAGCTTACCGACGGCTCCACCCAGACCATCAACGTGGAGTCTATCAAAGAGATAACATTTGACACACAGGATGACGAGCCTACAATGGCCGGAGCCTATACAGGCACCAACACACTGCTGGTAGGAGGCATGTACCCCTATTCGACGGAGCTCACAGCTGTCATCGCCGAGAACGAGGACGGGACGCTCGACTTCACATGGCCCGAATACTCGCTCGAGAACACCCTGATGGGCAACCTCACCCTGGGCAGCTATACCATCAGCAACATACCCTATGACGAGAGCAAGGGGGCCTATTATCTCGACTACAGCGCCGAGGGTCTGCAACAGCATTTCAAGGCCGAGAACAATGGCTCGACAACCTTCGACAACGACTATGTGCTTGGCACAGGAAGCACTATCCTCATAGAGAAGACTGAGAGCGGAATCAAGGTGACAAATCCCTTCAAGCTCGGAGCCATGCCTCTGTCCATCTCCGCAACATTCGAGGGTGACAGATGACTGTAAGGATATCCGTCCTGACCTTTTGCATTCCGGCAGCAATCCTGCTGTCGGGATGCAAGGGGTTGATGGACGACCTCTATGACGAGCCGGACACCGGGACGATAGAGACTGTGGCCGGAGAGCTGTATATCGACGCATCAGACTGGACGCAGTGGCATTATCTCGACCTCAAGGCCCTCGCCGCGAATGTCAGCGACGACCCCGCTTACAACACATCTTCCGCCTGGGTCACGATGCCGATACCGACCGAACCCACCGACGACCCCACGAATCCGGGCATCGGGATATATACCTATTGGTATGATGTGTTCGGACAGGGAATCGGCAAATGCGAGTACCGCGACTTCTATCCCACCGCACCGCAGCCCGAGCCGGAGAGCTGGACTCTGGCCGTACACCGCAACAATGTGCGCACCAACGGATGCTCGGCAGCAGCCACCGCCCTTATGTCATTTGACGAACTCCCGGACAGCCGCGCCTATTACACGTCGCTCGACTTCCATCCCGACGTATGGAACGAGAAGGATGTATGGGTCATCCAGGACCGTATGCTGCTGGGACTCATCGGCAATCAGGGCATCGACATCAACAGTACCCTCTCATCGTGGCTCACCATCGACATCCCGCCCATGCCTCCGGCATTCACGCTCGACAGCCGTGTCTATATCCTCAGACTTGACGACGGCTCGCTCGCGGCGCTGCAACTCGAGAATTATCAGAGCAATACAGGCACGAAATGCTGCCTGACAATCAAATACCGCTATCCCCTATGAAAATGACAGGCATACTCCTTGCCGCCACAATCTGCGCTGCGGGCGCATCAGCACAGGAGACCTCCGAGGCCACCGACTCGATTGCAGACAGCTATTTCGACCTGACCGAGGTAGTGGTCACCGGCGTCCGTGCCCCCAGACTGCTCAAGGATACCCCGGTGCAGACCCGCCTCATCACTGCCAAAGAAATAATGCGCTCTGATGCGACCAATGTCGAGGACCTTCTGCAGCAGGAGATGCCGGGAGTCGAATTCAGCTATGCCATGAACCAGCAGGTACACCTCAATTTCAACGGCCAGGGGGGCCAGAGCGTGCTGTTCCTGGTGGATGGCGAACGTCTTGCCGGAGAGACAATGGACGATGTGGACTTCACGCGGCTCGACCTCTCGAATGTCGACCATATAGAGATTGTCAAGGGAGCATCGTCAGCTCTCTACGGCAGCAACGCCGGAGGAGGTGTCATCAACATCATCACACGCCGCGCACGCGACAGGTGGCGTGTGAGCGCGGATGCGCGCATCGGGCGCCACAACGAACAGCGTTACAACCTCGGCGTCACGGCCAAAGGCAAATATCTGCAGAATATCCTCACAGTCAACAGATATTCGGTAGACAATTATCAGGTACACAGCGCGCCCGACCCTGTCACACGTGTGGTCACGACAATCTATGGCAACCGGATATGGAATGTCAACGACCGAATCACCTGCACTCCGCTCGGCAATCTCAAACTCACTGCCCGCGCCGGATATTTCTTCAGGCAACTGGCACGCACCGAGGACTCTCCCGAGCGCTACCGTGACCTCACCGCGGGGCTGCGCGGCGAGTGGGGCATGACGGATAATGACCGCCTCGAGCTCTCGTATGCCTATGACCAGTATGACAAGTCGGATTTCTACCGCCTCAGCGGCCTCGACGTGCGCAGCTACAGCAACGTGCAGCACAGCATACGCACACTTTACAACCATACATTCGGGAGAGGCGACATCATCACGGCAGGTGCCGACTTCATGCGCGACTACATGATGAACCGCAAGCTGAAGGAGCCGCAGAAGACACAGCTCTCATTCGACGGATTCGTACAATACGACTGGATTGCCTCTGAGAAATTTGAGTGTGTAACGGCCCTGCGCTACGACTATTTCTCGATAGGCCATGTATCGCGCCTCACTCCCAAAATATCGGCACGCTACCGTCCACGCTATGACATCAACCTGCGTGCCGGATACGGCATGGGATTCCGCGCCCCTACACTCAAGGAGAGATACTATCAGTTTGACATGGCCGGAATATGGATTGTCAACGGCAACCCGGACCTCAAGCCCGAAAGCAGTCACAATTTCACCCTCTCGGCCGACTATACACACCGAAATTACAACGTCACAGTGTCCGGCTACTATAACAGGATACACGACCGCATCTCGACGGGGATACCATACTATCGTCCCGATGACCCGAAGCAACTGTATCTCGACTATGTGAACCTGGCAGACTATGCTGTGGCCGGAGCCGAGATCGCACTACAGGCGCGGTGGAATTGCGGACTGTCGGCCCGCGTCAACTACGCCTTCACCGACGAACATGTGGCCCGTGACCATGACGGCAACACCATCAACAACCAGTACATTCCGGCGCGCAAACACTCGTTGACGGCACGTCTGGACTGGGAAAAGAGTTTCGCACGCAACTACTCACTGACAGCCTCCCTGAGCGGCCGGGCCCTCTCGGGCGTCAGGAATAGCGAGTATCGTGACTATTACGACATCTCAGCGGGCACAGTCACGGTGAGCTATCCGCCCTACACGCTGTGGAAAGTATCTGTATCACAGAATTTTGGCAAGTATTTCAAGCTGACACTTGCGGTTGACAATGTGTTCAACTACAAGCCCCGATATTACTATCTCAACTGTCCGCTTACAGACGGAGCCAATTTTCTGGCAGGTCTGAGCGTTGATTTATATTGAGTATATAATTTGAGTATATAATTAATGTGTGACAATGAGAATCGACTGGCACCGGCAACACAGATGGTCATCGCTGACAGTATCATTTTTCCTCGTGATGTTCTGCGTGTCGGGGATTCTGCTCAACCACAGGGAATTACTGCGCGACTATGAGATAGACCGCTCGCTGTTACCACCGTTCTACCGCTATGACGCATGGAACGGGGGCCTCATGCGGGGCACTGTAATACTCTCCGACGGGGAGCGCGTCGCGATTTACGGTTCCGGCGGAATATTCCTCACCGACACCACGGGGAGCACATTTGCCGACTATAACCGGGGGCTCCCCCTCCCGGCACACTACCGCAACATACGCGCCATGGCCGTCACCGCAGACAGCACACTCTATGCCCTCTCCACCACGGGCCTTTACCGACAGGTGCAGCCGGAGACGGCATGGCATAGCGTCGATGTGCCTACAGCCGGAGACGAGACATTCTCAGACATGATTGCCTGTGGTGACTCGCTCATAGTGCTGACCCGCTCGCGGGTCTATGTCTCGGCGGCTGCGGGAGAGCCGTTTGAGGCCATCACACTCGCACCATCCGCCGGGAAAATGCCCGGCGAGACACTTTTCCGCCGGATATGGGATTTTCACAGCGGACAGATATTCGGCGCGGCGGGTATTCTTGCCGCAGACCTGATTGCCATAACCATCATATTCCTGTGCGTCAGCGGCATCGCCATCTGGCTTATGAAGAGGAGTAAGACCCGTAGATTACACCGTACGCTCAGGTTCTCGATCAAATCGCACCGTGCCATAGGGTTATGGTCGCTGATATTCGTCGCCCTGATATGCGTGTCGGGATGGTGTCTGCGCCCTCCCGTACTCATGGCCCTTGTCTCGACCGAGACAGACGCCCCGAAGAGATCCAATCCGTGGGACGACAGGCTACGGATGATAAGGTATGACAGCCATTCGCAAAGCTGGCTCCTGTCTACCTCCCACGGATTCTACCGCCTCGACTCGCTCAGGGGAATCCCTAAGCGCATGGATTCCCAGCCACCCGTCAGCGTCATGGGCCTGACGGTATTCGAGCCGTCGGGCCCAGGCGTGTGGCTTTGCGGCTCGTTCAGCGGTGCGTATCTGTGGGACACCATGAGCGGCACAGTCACCGACCGTTTCAGCGGCAAGCCTGTCTCCCCCGATCCGGGCCCACCGTTCGGCAAGACCCCCGTCGCCGGATATACCCGGCACCTCAGCGACGCACCTGTCCTCGTCACATACGACCATGGCACCGACATCATTCCCATGCCCGACCACCTGCGCACCTTGCCGATGCCGTTGTGGAACGTCGCCCTCGAGATACACAGCGGACGCATCTATTTCGGCAACACGGCCACATATTTCTTCGTGTTCCTCATCGGGCTTCCCGTATTCTGGTGCCTCCTTTCGGGCTACAGAATCTCCCGCCGTTAAGCCGTTTTCTTCCCGGGAAAAACTTTTTTTGTTTTTCTCGGGAGTTTTGTCTATTTTTGCAGCGACAAAGGGGTGCGCCCTGCGGGACGCTGAGATGATACCCTCGGAACCTGATGCGGTTAGTACCGCCGCAGGGATTGTCGAGACCGGAATACATACCCGGTAGGGTCTCGCCGTTCACTCCTTTGCGAAAAGTCACGAGAACCAATGAGACAATACTATCCCGTATTATCAATAGCAGGCTCTGACCCCTCGGGAGGAGCCGGAATACAAGCCGACATCAAGACCATCTCGGCCATAGGGTGCTATGCCATGGCCGCACTGACCGGGCTGACGGCACAGAACACCACCGGTGTCACATCCATCGAGCCCGTATCGCCGTCTATGGTCAAGGCTCAGATAGACACCATCTACGCCGACATCCCACCGATGGCCGTAAAGACAGGTATGCTGTGCGATAGCGCGGCGGCGGCCGCAGTGGCCGAGTGTCTCGGACATTACCGTCCGTCGGCCCTTGTCGTCGACCCCGTGATGGTTTCGACCTCGGGGTGTATGCTGCTCAAGGAGGACGCCGTCAAGGTCATCACCACACGCATCTTCCCTCTGGCCACCATCATCACTCCCAATCTCCACGAGGCCCGAGCCCTGACAGGCGAGACCGATCCCGACCGCCAGGCAGCGATACTGCTGGATATGGGGCCGCAGGCAGTACTCATCAAGGGGGGCGACACGGACGATACCGAATACAAGACCGACTATCTGTATGTGCGCGGTGCCGAACTGATGTCACTGCGTGCCGATGCCGTCGACACATCCAATACCCACGGCACCGGATGCACGTTATCGTCGGCCATAGCCTCGTATCTCGCCCTCGGATACAGCCTTGAGGATGCCGTGGCCGATGCCAAACTCTATGTGACACGCGCCCTCGAGGCCGGAGCCTTTGTGACCACAGGTCATGGTCACGGCCCTGTCAACCATTTCTTCTCGCCACGACGCCTGAAAAACTTTAATCCACGCAAACGATGAACGTAACCATAAACGACGTATCCCTCACTCTGCCTGAGGGAGCCACACTGGCCGACGCCCTCGCCACCCGCACCATGCCCGCATCAGGGGTTGCAACCGCTGTCAACGGCACAGTGGTCCCGGCCCTGCTGCGTGCCACACGCAAATTGGCCGAAGGTGACAGGATAGTGATAATAAAAGCCTTCTATGGAGGCTGAACCCCTCTTCAGGCTCATCGCCATCACTCCCCCCGCATCTGTGGCCGACGAGGCAGCTAAAATAGCCGCCCTGCTCGACGCCGGATGGTGGAGAGTGCATCTGAGACATCCCGGCGCAGACGACGCGACACTCGAGGAGATAATCTCTCGAATCCCTGTGGGAGTACGCGGACGTGTCAGCATGCATGATTCATTCTGGCTGGCCGTGAAATATGGCATAGGTGGTGTCCATCTCAACCGGCGCACCCCTGCGGCACCCGAAGGATGGTCAGGGACGGTGAGCCGTTCGTGCCACACGGTCGGAGAGGCACTTATGTGCGCAGGTCTGGACTATATCACGCTCAGTCCCGTCTTCGACAGCATCTCCAAGCCGGGATATACCAGCGTGGAGTTCGGGCCGCTCCCGTCAGGGGTGACAGTGATAGGTCTGGGAGGCGTGACTACAGACAGGGCCGTACAGCTCAAGGCCCGGGGATTTGCCGGAGCCGCGATGCTGGGCGCAATACCATGGCAGGGAACTGTCACGGAGATAACCGGATTCGCAACCAAAACTCTTGAAATATGCTGATGTTCATAACCCATCCCTCCGACCGCTATTCGATAGCCGAGGAGGTGCAGATGGCCCTCGAAGGCGGATGCCGCTGGGTGCAGCTGCGACTCAAGGATGTATCTGACGAGGAATTCCGCCAGACAGCCATGGAGATAATACCTCTCTGCAAGGAATTCGAGGCCTTCCTCGTATTCGACGACCGTGTCGAGCTGGCAATGGAGATGGAGGTGCACGGAGTGCATCTCGGCAAAGAGGACATGAACCCTCTCGAGGCGCGCGAGATAATGGGTGCCGGGGCTATAATCGGCGTAACCGCCAACACGGCGGCCGATATACTCAAATACCGCAACCGCGACATTGACTACATCGGCCTTGGCCCCTTCCGCACCACCACTACCAAGGAGCGTCTGGCACCTGTGCTTGGTCTCGAAGGGTACTCGCAGATAATCTCCGAGATACGCGCGGCAGGGATGGATATACCTGTCACTGCCATCGGCGGAATCACACTCGAGGATATTCCGGCCATCATGGCCACAGGCGTCAACGGCGTGGCCATGAGCGGCGCCATCATCAATGCCCCCGACCCGTTGGAATATACCGCCAAGGTAATCGAGGCACTCAATGCGAGTATGATGTGACAGATGTGGCATATGTCACTTATGCGATGTATGTAATTGATTTAAAGTCTTTAATCTTTAAACTCTAATCTCTAAACTCTAAACTCTAATCTTTAAACTTTAATCTTTAAACTAAATGCAGGATATTCTCACCATCGGGGGGCGTGATTTCACGTCGCGTCTCTTCGTGGGTACAGGCAAATTCTCGAGCAACAGGCTCATGCTCGACGCCATACTTGCCAGTGGCTCGGAAATGATTACCGTGGCCATGAAACGCATTGACATGGAGCACGAGGAGGAGGACGATATGCTCAACCATATCAACCGCGACCATGTGCAGTTCCTCCCCAACACCTCGGGGGTACGCAATGCGAAGGAGGCTGTGCTTGCCGCCAACCTTGCCCGCGACTGCTTCGGCACCGATTTCATCAAGCTCGAGATACATCCCGACCCCAAGTATCTCCTCCCCGACCCCATCGAGACACTGAAGGCTACCGAGGAGCTTGCCCGTCAGGGGTTCAAGGTGCTCCCCTATATCCAGGCCGACCCTGTGCTATGCAAACGTCTCGAAGAGGTGGGCACCGCCGCCGTGATGCCTTTGGGCGCCCCCATCGGCACAAACAAGGGGCTCAAGACCCGCGACCTGCTCGAGATAATCATCGCCGAGAGCCGTGTGCCTGTGGTGATTGACGCCGGACTCGGTGCCCCCTCACACGCCGCAGAGGCTATGGAGATGGGCGCAGATGCCGTACTGGTCAACACAGCCATCGCCGTCGCAGGCGACCCGGTGGAGATGGCTATCGCATTCAAACTCGCCACCGAGGCCGGACGCAAGGCTTATCTCGCAGGTCTGGGCTCAGTGTCATCATCAGCATCAGCGACAAGTCCCCTAACAGCATTTCTGGATTTATAAGGTTAAAGGTTAAGAGTCAGGGGTTAAGGGTTAAAGGTTAATGGTTAAAGGAATTAGTTCTTTAGTTCGTCAAAACCTTCACCCCTTCACTGACTAAGCCCCCCTTAACCTTTAACCCTTAACCTTTAACCCTCACCCCTCACCCCCCGATAATTATGAAAATAGAGAACATCGACGTCAACTCCTATCCGGGATCGGAGAAGATATATATCGACGGAACAATCCATCCCGTCAGAGTGGCCATGCGCCGCATCAACCTCACCCCCACCGTCACGGTCGACGGCGACGTGACAACGACCCGCAACAATGCCCCGGTTTATGTATATGACACCAGCGGAGTCTACACAGACCCCGATGTCAAGACCGATATCAACGAGGGCATCCCCCGTCTGCGTGAGAGCTGGACGGCCGCACGACAGGACCTCGAACAGCTTGATCACATCACCTCTGACTATGGCCGTATGCGCGAGGCCGACCCGACTCTCGACTCCATACGCTTTGCACACCGCTATGCGCCGCGCCGCGCCAAGGCAGGTGCCGAAATCACGCAGATGGCCCTCGCCCGCAAGGGTGTCATAACCCCCGAGATGGAATATGTGGCCATACGCGAAAACTGCAATGCAGAGGCCCTTGGCATAAAGACCCACATCACCCCCGAGTTCGTGCGTCAGGAGATTGCTGCCGGACGTGCCGTGCTCCCCGCCAACATCAACCATCCCGAGGCCGAGCCCATGATAATCGGCCGCAATTTCCTGGTCAAGCTCAATACCAACATCGGCAACTCAGCCCTCTCGTCGGGCATCGAGGAGGAGGTCAGCAAGGCCGTATGGAGCTGCTACTGGGGCGGCGATACACTGATGGACCTCTCGACCGGCGACAATATCCACGAGACCCGCGAGTGGATTATCCGCAACTGTCCCGTGCCTGTGGGCACAGTGCCAGTATATCAGGCTCTTGAGAAAGTCAACGGACGTGTCGAGGACCTGACCTGGGAGATATACCGCGACACCCTCATCGAGCAGGCCGAGCAGGGAGTCGACTATTTCACCATCCATGCCGGGGCACTGCGCGTGCATGCCGACATGGTGGGCGAACGTCTCACCGGCATCGTGAGCCGCGGCGGTTCGATCATGACCCGCTGGGCGGTGCTGCACAACGAGGAGAATTTCCTGTACACACATTTCGACGAAATATGCGAGATTCTGGCCGCATACGACGTGGCCGTATCGCTTGGCGACGGACTCCGCCCCGGGTCGATACACGACGCCAACGACCGCTCGCAGTTCCTCGAGCTCGACGTCCTCGGCGAACTCACCGAGATAGCATGGCGCCACAACGTGCAGGTGCTCATCGAGGGCCCCGGACATGTGCCCATGCACAAGATTCGCGAGAACATGGACCGCCAGATAGAGAAGTGCCACGAGGCCCCCTTCTATACCCTCGGCCCTCTCACCACCGACATCGCTCCCGGCTACGACCACATCACCTCGGCCATCGGAGCCGCACAGATAGCCTGGATGGGCACCGCAATGATATGCTATGTCACCCCCAAGGAACATCTTGCCCTCCCCAATCTCGAGGATGTGCGCAACGGTGTGATAACCTACAAGATAGCCGCTCACGCCGCCGACCTGGCCAAGGGACATCCCGGCGCACAGGTGCGCGACGACGCCATGAGCAAGGCGCGATTCGAGTTCCGGTGGAAAGACCAGTTCAACCTGTCGCTCGACCCATCGAGGGCACGTCAGTATTATGTCGAGAGCCACAAGGGTGACGACCATTTCTGCACCATGTGCGGTCCCAATTTCTGCGCCATGCGCATCTCGCGCCAGATGGCCGAGGACTGTGCAAAATGAAAGTGACAATATAGGTCATATAAGTCTTATAAGTCCTATAAGTCCAATATATTTAATATGTTTTCCGACGAACTGAAGAAATATTCATGGGATGCCACCACCGACTTCATCGCCTCGCGCACGGGGCGTGATGTCGAGGTGGCATTGCGTAAGGAGCATCTTACCCCCGAGGACTTCATGGCCCTCATTTCTCCTGCGGCCGAGCCGTATCTCGAGCAGATGGCACAGCTCAGCCACCGGTATACGCTCGAGCGCTTCGGCAAGACAATCTCGATGTATATCCCGCTCTATGTGTCGAATGCGTGTACAAATTTCTGTGTCTACTGCGGATTCAACCACAACAACCCGCTGGAGCGCGTCACGCTGGACATGGACCAGGTGAGGGCCGAGTGCGAGGCCATACGCCGCCTCGGGCCCTTCGAGAACCTGCTCATAGTCTCGGGAGAGTTCCCCTCGATCAACGGCGTGGACTATCTCGAGGAGGTGCTCAAGGTGGCACGTCCCTATTTCAACAACCTCACCATCGAGGTCATGCCGATGCGCACCGCATCATACGAGCGGCTTGTCAAGGTAGGACTCAACGGTGTGGTGTGCTTTCAGGAAACCTACAACGAGGCCAACTACCGCAAATATCATCCGCGCGGCATGAAATCTGTGTTCGACTGGCGTGTCAACGGCTTCGACCGCATGGGCATGGCAGGTGTGCACAAAATTGGCATGGGCGTGCTCATCGGACTCGAGGACTGGCGCACAGACCTCACGATGATGGCACGGCACCTGCGCTATCTGCGCCGCAACTACTGGCAGACACGCTATTCGGTCAATTTCCCCCGCATGTGTCCCGCCGAGGGTGGCTATCAGCCCAAGGTGGTGATGTCCGACCGCGAGCTGGCGCAAGCCACATTCGCATTCCGCATCTTCGACCACGATGTCGACATATCCTATTCGACCCGCGAGAATCCCGAGTTCCGCGCCAACATGATGAAACTCGGCGTCACGTCGATGAGCGCGGGGAGCAAGACCGAGCCGGGCGGCTATGTCTCGACACCCGACGCCCTCGAGCAGTTCGAGGTCTCGGATCCGCGCTCGCCGCGGGCCGTTGCTGCCGACATACGGCGCCTCGGATATGAGGCCGTATGGAAAGACTGGGACAAGATTTTCGACTGACACGCGCCGCCACGCTCACGGCCTGAAAGCTATCTCGAAGCGGGTCTCGGCCCCCTCGGTGCGCAGCGAGAAGGTCGCGTTGTGGCGGTGAAGTATCTCGGCCACGAACATCAGCCCCAGCCCCTGGCCCGACGGCTTGGTCGAGAAGAAGGGGGTGAAAAGCTTCTGCGATGCCTCGGGCGATATGCCGCCCCCGTTGTCGGTGACAGTGAGCCGTCTTCCCTCCGATACAATCACATTGATGCGTCCGCTCTCCGGGTCTCCGGCAGAGCGGATGCTTTCTATTGCGTTCTTGACAATGTTTATCACCGCCTGCTCCATCAGCGAGATGTCGATGCCGGCCTCGTCCGGCTTATCGGGATAAGTGAATGTTATCCCCACTCCGGCCGACGATGCCATCGAGGTCAGGAATGGCTGCATGTGGGCCACAGCGTCGCTCAGGGGTATCTTCTCCAGCCTTGCCGGCGGAATCTTCACGACCCTCGTGTATGACGATATGAAATCGCTCAGCAGCGCGGCCCTGTGCACACACCCCTCGACAGCCTGTCCAAGCTCCTCCTCGTCATCCCCCCAGGGCTTTATCTCGAGCAGCAACTGCAGCAGCGAGCGTATCGAGGCCATAGAGTTGTTGACCTCGTGGCCTATCACCCTTATCACCTTGCCGTATGCGTCACGCTCGGCACGGCGCACCTCGTCTGTCAGTATCTCTATCAGCAGGAAAGGTCTCGGCATGCCGCGGTCCATGAACTGCACGCGCGTACAGCGGTAGACCATGGTGTCGCTAAGGCGTATGGTCTCCGACTCGTCATTGCCGAGGCGCATGCACACCTCGGCCAAGGGGGATTTCAGATCCTTGAGCGCCACACCGGCCGGGTCCTCGCCGAGCAGACGGCATGCCATGGAGTTGCGTGTCTGCACCACATCCCTGTCGCCGAGGCTCACGATGCCGAGGGGCGACGCCTCGATGAGAAGGTCGAGGAAATGGTTCTGCTCCCTCACCCTCAGCGCCTCGACCTTGAGACGGGCCACGATGTCGTTGAAAAGATTGATTATCCTGTCGGCGTCGGGCTGTCCCACCGGGGCGAGGCGCGAATTGTAGTCCTGCTCGCGCAGCAGGTCCATGCCCATCGCCATCACCTGCGCCGGACGCACCAGACGCGAGTAGAGCAACATACCTATGACAGCGAGCAGCACTATGCCACCTTCGGCGGCAAGCACCTTCAGCGTCAGGCCGAACAGCAGCGGCAGAGCCACACCCATGCCGAAGATGGCCAGATAGAGCAGCGTGAATATCAGTGTCGCACTCATGGCTGCAGTCCGAATTTCTCCATACGCCTGTACAGCGACTGCCGCGTGATTCCCAGAGCCGACGCCACCTGCGACAGATTGCCGCCGCAGCGTGCTATGGCATCCGATATTGCCTTGCGCTCCATCTCCTCGAGGGTCAGCGCAGTCTCGGCCACAGGCTCGGGGGCCGGTCGCGCCGCCATGGCTGACGTTGACGAGTGGGTCAGTGCCTTGCGGACATCTTCGGGGGTGATGCGCCCGGTCTCGGTCATTATGACAAGACGCTTCACGAGATTCTGCAGCTCGCGTATGTTGCCCGGATACGGCTGCTCCTCGAGCATACGCATCGCCTCGGGGGTGACGGTGACGTCATCGCCCGCAAAATGTCTCACCAGCAGGGGTATATCCTCGCGTCTCTCGCGCAGAGGTGGCATGTGGAGTGTGATGAGGTTGATGCGGTAATAGAGGTCTTCCCTGAACGCGCCCGAGGCCACCGCGGCGGGAAGGTCGACGTTGGTGGCGCACACCACCCGGATGTCGACACGGCGGGGATGGCTCTCGCCGAGACGCTCGAAGGTATGTTCCTGCAGCACACGCAGCATCTTCACCTGACACGAGGCATCGAGATCACCTATCTCATCGAGAAAGATGGTGCCGGAGTCGGCTGTCTCGAAACGCCCGGCCCTGTCGGAGTCGGCGCCGGTGAAGGCCCCCCGGGCATAGCCGAACATCTCGCTCTCGAAAAGCGAGCGTGCCAGACCGCCGAGGTTAACCGCCACGAAAGGACGCTCGCGGCGACGGCTCAGGCGATGGATGGCCCTTGCAAGTAGCTCTTTGCCTGTACCGTTCTCGCCGGTTATCAGCACCGGGGCATCTGTGGGAGCAGCCTTGCGTGCGGCCTCGATGACAGCCCGGAGCGCATCGCTCCGACCGATGATTCCCTCGAGGGCCTCGGCATCGGTCTCGGCAGGAGCCGGAGCATGGCCGCACGACAGCGACAGTGCCGTCTCCACACGCGAGATGAGGTCACGGTTATCCCAGGGCTTGGTGACGAAATCCATCGCACCCCCCTTGACACCCTCGACCGCCAGTGGGATGCTCCCCCACGCCGTCATGAGTATCACGGCCACCTTCGGCATCAGCACCTTGACCTTGGCCAGCAGCTCCAGGCCGTCGCGACCTGTAGTCGACGACGTATAGTTCATATCCATCAGCATCAGGTCTATGGCCTCCCCCTCGCCTCTGAGCGAGGCGCGCACGGCGGCAAGCGCCTCGGCCTCGCCCGAAGCCTGCGCCACCGTATGGCCACGCCGCTTCAGCAGCATCGCCAGCGACAGCCTCACCGCCGCATCGTCGTCTATGACAAGTATGTGTGACATAGCAAAATCCATTATCAGGCCTATAGGTCTTATAAGTCCTATAAGGCTTATAGGCCGCATATATTCTTGCAAATTTACAACTTTCCATTCAATAATGCCCACCATTCTCCGTTAAAATCTATATGAACAGGACGATAGCAACCATTCTATATATCCTTCTGCCGTTGCTGGCGCTGACGTCGTGCGGGGGTGCCAAGCTCAAGACCGCCGACGAGCAGATGGCACGCGGCGAGTATTTCGACGCATCCAAGACATACCGTAAGATATACAACAAGCTCAAGCCCCGCGAACAGCGAGCCGAGCGCGCCGAGGTGGCCTACAAGATGGCCGAGTGCCACCGTCAGCTCGGACAGGACGCCCGCGCCGCCGCCGCATATCAGAACGCCCTGCGCTACGGATACCCTGACAGCACAATACTGCTCAGGCTCGCACAGTCGCAGCACGGGCAGGGTCAGTACGCCCTGGCCGTGAAGAGCTATGAGGAATATCTGGCCAAATATCCCGGCGACGCACTGGCCGAGCGCTCGCTGGCCGGAGCCCGCAAGGCAGCCGAGATAAAGAAGAACAAGACACGCTATGTGGTGCGCAACGCCACCCTGTTCAACTCGCGCCGCTCGGACTTCGCCCCGATGTTCAACGGCGACATACTCTATTTCACCACAACCAACGAGAAGGTCAAGGGCACCAACCGCAGCGAGATCACAGGCATGAAACGCTCGGACATCTGGATGGCCCGCAAGAACGAGCAGGGCGCATGGCAGAAACCCGAGCCCGTCGAGGGTGAGCTAAACTCGGAATGGGACGAGGGGATATGCTCTTTCTCGCCCGACGGCTCGACCATGTACCTGACCCGCGCCATACGCAAGCCCGGCTCTAACACCGGCACCGAGATACACACCTCGCAGCGCAGCGACGCCCAGTGGAGCGCTCCTGTCAAGTTTGAGGTCATACCCGACACACTCTCGTCATACGGCCATCCCGCCGTCTCCCCCTCGGGCGAATGGCTCTATTTCACATCAGACATGCCGGGCACCGGGGGCAAGGACATCTGGCGCATCAACCTGCGCGAGCGCGCGGGCAGCCTCGAGAACCTCGGCGAGGCCATCAACACTCCCGGCGACGAGGTGTTCCCATATATGCTCACCGACTCGGTGATGTATTTCGCATCCGACGGCCACCCGGGCCTCGGAGGACTCGACATATTCCGCGCCACCCTCTCGCCGTCGGGCGGATGGCTGGTCGAGAATATGGGTGCCCCCATAAACTCCGAGGGAGACGATTTCGGCATCACATACGCCAATCCCGGGCGCGAGGCGGGATATTTCAGCTCTAACCGTGGCGACGGACGCGGCTATGACCACCTCTACTCGTTCGAGCTCCCCGACCTCAAGGTGACAATCTCTGGCTGGGTGCTCGACAAGGACGAGGAGCCGGTGCCCAACGCCGTCATCCGCATCGTAGGCAACGACGGCTCTAACCAGAAGACCATAGCCCGTAACGACGGGTCATTCTCGTTCCCCCTCGAGCGTGGCGTGAGCTATGTCATGCTGGCCGGTGCCAAGGGATACCTCAACGCACGCCAGCAGTTCACCTCTGACACAGCCGAGGAGGATGCCGAGTATGGCATCGACTTCATCCTCGCCTCCATCAACAAGCCCAACATCGTCGAGAACATCTTCTATGACTTCGACAAGGCCACGCTGCGCCCGGAGTCGTGCGCCGCGCTCGACTCGATCTCGCAGATGCTGCGCGACAACCCCAACATCACCATCGAGATGGCCTCGCACACCGACCGCCACGGCACCGACGAATACAACATAGCCCTATCGCAGCGCCGTGCCGACTCGGTTGTCAACTACCTCATATCCTCGGGCATCCCCGCGGCACGTCTGCAGGCCCAGGGCTATGGCGAGTCCCGCCCCAAGACCGTCACCAAGCGCATCTCGCGCCAGTACCCCCAGTTCCCCGAGGGTCAGGTGCTCGACGAGGAATACATCCTTACCCTCACCCCCGAAGACCAGGAGATAGCCGACCAGATCAACCGCCGCACCGAATTCCAGGTCCTCTCCATGGACTATCAGATGTACTGACCTCCCGGAGGGCGGGAGTTCTTCACGGCCGCATCGGTTAATGCGATAATACTATTGTTTATTCAGGCTATCCTCTATCTCTTCAATTCTTGGGAGCACCGATGCCACATCATTAAATAGTTTTTCAGTCTCATACTGGGCAATACCCATAGGCTGAGTTATCCCCCGCAAGGCAAACTCGGCCTTTTTATTACTCTTATTACGACATAGGAGCAAACCGATTGTAGGATTATCCGCGTCCGTCCTGAGATATTCATCTACAGCCGAAATGTAAAAATTGAGTTTGCTGACAAATTCGGGCTTAAATTCCACAGCTTTCAGTTCAATAACGACATAGCAATGCAACTGAAGATGATACATCAGTATGTCAATGTAGTAATCATCGCCATCGACCACGATGTTGTACTGTCTGCCGACAAAAGCAAATCCCCGACCCATCTCCATCAGGAAATCTGTCACTCTTCTTGCTAACTCTTTCTCTACATCCAGCTCATGTTGCAGTGCGAGTGTACCGATGAAACTGAAATTATAAGGATCCTTGAAAGCATATCTCGCCAAATCAGACTGGAAATCCGGGAGGGTGGTATCGAAATTATTGATTGATTTTCCCACCCGCTCCATGTAGCCATTTCCAATCTGGCTCATCATCGTATCGCGGCTCCAACCGTTTCTTGCTGTCTCGAGTATGTAAAAGGCCAAAGCAGCCTCCTCTTTGATTTTAGATGCCATAGAAATATGATGATACCATGTCACCATAGTTAAAGGCACCTCTATATAATCTTTGCCATGTGCTAATTTTGCAAGTGCGACTTGCGAGATTGGCTTATCAGTAAATTTAGCAAGCGGCACTTGCAAAATCGGGAAATCAGGATATGTAGAAGCAAACCTCTTCATATATCCTAAATTGCGCTCGGAGTATCCACGGTCATCGGGGAATTTAGCTGAAAGGTCTTTTGAAAGTTGCGAAATAACTTGTGCGCCCCATCCCTTCTCCTTCTGCTTGGCTAAGATGTCATTACCGATATTCCAATAAAGCTGGAGCATGTCAGCATTGACGTGAAGGACCGACTCAAGTTTCATTGTTTCGATCATCGCCTCAATCCGTCTACGCCACTCTTCATAGCCGGCCGGCATGGCAGCTGTCTTTTCTGGTTTCATATTTGCAAAATTACAAAAAATATTTATCAGACAAACCCTTGCACAAATTTATATGACCTCGCATACTGACCGCGGCGGCACATGACAGTTGACTGTCATGTGCCGCCGTATCATAATATACTGTGATATAATGTCGCAGCACGAGGCTAAAATAAGACATATTGTTTCCAAAAGTGACAAAATTGTTTTGATTTGTATTGCATTTCACCCGATTATACAAATTAATTTTGCATCCGTAACCAACAGATGGTGTCTATATAGGACCAACACCAGAGTATAAACCTTAATGATTGCCTTTTGCTTATGAAGAGAATCCTCATCACATCTATCGTCTGGCTTGCGACAGCCACATCGTTTGCGGCTGTCCCAGATATAGGAGGGGCCTACTGGACCACAGCCCGCTCACTATATACCGAAAACGCCGAGGCCAATATTCTGGATGGCAAAGTGACCAAATATCGGGTGGACCTGAACCTGACCGATGACACAGCGTACATATCAGGCCTGATGAATGTAGCTTCATTCGCCAATGAAGACCTGCTGGAGACATATCAGGTCACCGGCAAGTACAATCCCGAAAACGGGACTGTCACCATCGCCACACCATACACATCGGAATACAGCGAGATAGGGAGATGCGCACGCTTAGCCAAAATCAGATACAATGGCGACGAGGAATACACGGTTGTGCTGCTGTGCGGCCATCTCGTAGACTCAGACCTCAATCTTGAGGATGAGCTTGTGCTCAGTCTTGATGATGACGGCACGACCCTCAGGCCACAATGCACAATGGTGGCCTACTGTATCAATGAGAACGAGGAGAACAACCGCTTTCTTGACATCTCTGTCACATCCAGACTACGCAAGATGTCTGACTCGCCACAACTTGACACCTATGTCTCGGAAATCGACTTCTCGAACTATTTCGTATGCGTAGGTTCGCGCCCCTCGGTTCCACTCACACTGCTGAATTCCTGCCTTTCGCCTGTGACATACAGGCTCGTATGCGACAACCCGGAAGTCGAGATTTCAGACGCATCCTCTACAATAGAGACAGGAGAAAGCGAGACGGTGGACATAACACTCAATCCCTCGGCTCCCAGCACTATCAGCACTGTCGTGAAGGCACTCGATAAAAACGGCAACATTCTTCTCGAGCTTCCGCTGACCACTACCGTCAACATCAGGCCAAGCTATTCAAAAATTGTAAAGGAAGGCACGATAGACTTTGAGGTCCTCACCAACTATCCCTGGACTATGGAACAGCGTGACGGCGAGGACGTGGCTGTATCAACCAACATAGGTTCCAACACAAACTCTGTGCTGACTGCCAACGTACAGGTTCCCGCCGGACATACAGCGCTTCTTTCATGGGAGGCCGGAATGGAGTCCAAGTCGCCCAACGGGCTGGTCACCAGGCTCGACGGCAATATCTTCTCGTCAGAGCTCACCTCGTCCACAACAGGATATAAGGACCTGTCTGATGCCACGATACTCCGTCCCGGACGTCATGTATTGGAATTCGACAACTCAATACTGCTCGACTGGTACAACGATTACGGATATATCGACACACCTCTGCGCTCTTATGTCAAGGCATTGCGTTTCGACACCAGGGCCGATACTCCATCAAGAGTCGAAATTCCGGTCAGGACACTGGATTTCGGCACACTATATCAGGATGTCTATCCCATGGTGGCCCAACTGCCTCTATCCGTCTTCAACCTTGGCACATCCCCACTCGAGATTACAGGTTTCAGCGGTTCCTCCATATTCTCCGGCAGGAGTGAGAATGGCCGGATCGCTCCCCTCTCCCAGGGAGCCGTCTCAATCACCCTCGACGCAGAAAGCCGTGGTGATTTCAACGACGAGGTTACAATAAAGACCTCAGCCGGCGACCTGAGAGTATCCTGCCACGCCAACCTCATCCCGCTGCCTACAGACTATTCGTCGGTCGTGAGAGAAGGCACATTCTCATTCAACACCTCCATGAACTATCCCTTCATCACCAGAGACCGCATGGTGACAAGCGGCACGGCACATATGCCTATAGCCGAGGATATGAATTCGTGGCTTGAGGCAACCTTCATTATCGGCGAGGGTGAGGAAGGTACCCTTTCGTGGGAAGCACGCAACAGCTCGTGGGACTACTACTATTTCCTCGACACTGCCATGTTTACCGACGGCACCGTGATAACCGTCGACGGAACTTACAGGCAGGAATATGTCGGAGAGAGCGATGCCTCAAGCTCAACATTTACGGAGTGCCCCCTCACTTTCGGGCCCGGACGCCACACAGTGCGTTTCGATTACCAGAAGAAATCCAGCGACATATATACGGATGGCCGTGACTGTTTCATGCTCAGCGCCCTGGCGCTCAATATCAAGGGGGCGTCCATAGACCGTGTTGGCATTGACGAGGATTACGGGAATGGAGCGACATACTACACAGTTGACGGACATAGGCATACCAAGGCTGTACGCGGCATCAACATAGTGAAACGCGGCAACACCGTATCGAAAATAATAGTAAAGTAAAACCACGATTCTTATGAACGTAATTTCAAAAATCCTGGCCTGCAGCACCCTCTTGGGCATGAGCGCTGTAGCCGGTGCGGCAGACCGTGACTTCACTCAGATAGTAGCCCAGGGCGAATTCACATTCGACGAGATGGGCTCGACCTGGGAAGTAAGGTCAGACATCACAGGGATGCCGGTGGCCGCATCTACAAACAATGAGAAAGACTCAAGCTCAAAACTGATATTCAGTGTCACAGTGCCTGAAGGCGAGAAAGCGGTGCTCTCATACACGGCAGTCATCGAGGCCAAAGTTCCCAACGGACTGGCCATGTTTCTGGACGACGGGAGTCTCGGCAACTATATGAACAACGAGACCCGCGACGAGTGTGTGGTACCCGTCAGCGTGGAGCTGGAGAGCGGCACACACACCATAGAGCTCGTGCACTGGATTACCATAGACCGTGTGGCCAGCGGAAAGCAGGAAGATGTAGACCGCAGCTACATCTATGGTCTGTCGCTCGCTCCGGCCTCTCTGGCCGAGAACGAGGCGGCACTTCTTGACCCTACCGTCAATTTCGGATATGTCTACATCAAGGACAAGCCGCAGACTGTGACCAAAGAAATCCGTCTCATCAACAAGGGAACCAACCCCTTGTCAGTGACCGGCATCAGCGGAACCGATGGTTTCGGAGGCGAGATACCTTCTGCCAGAGCAGATACTGGCGAGGAATTGTCTGTCAAACTATCCTTCACCGCCTCGCAACCCGGTGAATTTACCGGCACAATAACCCTAGGCACCACGGCCGGAGAATTTACAGTAGAATGTAGCTCTAATGTAGCCCGGCTGGGCAAGGACGTTGTATATTTTACCGGATTTGAGACAGGCATGGACGGCTGGACACTCCGTGACGCGGATAACGACGGACGCAACTGGATGCTATCCTCCGCACTCACCTCAGACAGGATGGTCCTCACACCCTATGAAGGGAGCGAAGCTGCAGCGTCGCACGGCTGGGATCCCGAGACCGGCATGATGTTCTCGCCCGAAAACTGGATGATATCACCGTCCATTGAGATTCCCGAGACAGAAAAGGCAACGCTGACATTCCAGACAGCCGACAATGATTATGGCGAAAGCTATCAGGTGATGGTGTCGCTCAACGGGCCCGATGCCGACGAATCGGATTTCACACAGGTATATGATGGATACCAATACAGCCAGCCATGGCATGAAGTGAGCGTAGACCTTACGGAATATGCAGGCAAGACCGTCAACATCGCATTCCGCCACAACTATTCCAACCAATGGCTGATGATAGACAATATCATGATAACCGCAGACGAAAACTCGGGAATCGAGTCCATAACCACGAATCCTGAAATCGAATCCATAGAGTATTTCCGGCCCGACGGCAGACGGACCTCTGCAGCATCGGACGGAATAGTGATAACCGTCACGACATATAAAGATAAATCTGTCAGCGTCAAGAAGAAAATCGGCACGGCCGTGCATTGACCCCGACAAAGACATTTGCCATATTTCCCCTTACGACATGTGCAAATGGGAAGGTAGCCTCTCCACCTCTCGACAGGCTACCTTCTTTTTTCCACTATGATTCTACAACAACATAGACTGTGGCTGGGGGGTTTATTTAGGTATCAGGGCCTCAGACCGTTTCATGGTATCGGCGGGGGCAAAGATACAGTTCAACTCGTTCGACCAGTCATACGACAACTATAACATCACCTATGGCCTGAGCGTGGCATATATGTTCTGATGTTAACATAAATTATAGCCACTGAGGTGGGTGGGGGTTGGCTGTTTGACAATTAATGTATAACTTTGCACCGAGTTTCGGCGTCCCACGGGGGACATCCGTGCAAACATCCATACAGTCAACCGCTTGAGTAAAACTCACATTTATATTATCATGCTGGTGCTCCTGTGTGCGGCAAGCATGGGCGCGGTCTCGCGTCCGGCCTTGTCGGCGCAGGTGCCCGTCGTGGCCGACCCGGCCGTCATCGCCGCCGATACCACGGCACGCCCCGATGTCCCGGCAGAGCCTGCCGACACCACGGCTGCGGAGGCGCCCGACACGCTGGCTCGTCCCGTGACAGTGCGCCACACGGCGTCGACCGACACCACACGGCGCACCCGACTGAGCCGCACCCGCATACGCCCGCAGAAGGACTCGACCAAAATCGTACGCCTCAAGGTAGACCTCGACAACCCTGTCGATTTCCAGGCTCAGGACTCACTTGTGCTCGTTGGCCGCGACCTCGCATATATGTACGGCCAGAGCCAGGTGGTGTATGGCGACATCAAGCTTGATGCCGACGAGATAAAGATGAACCTCGACAGCACCACGGTCTATGCCGTCGGCACGGTCGACTCGCTTGGCGAGGTCAAGGGCTCGCCGGTATTCGACGACAACGGCACGACATACGAGGCCAAAACGATGACCTATAATTTCGACACCGAGCACGGTTTCATCACCGGTGTAGTGACGCAGCAGGGCGAGGGATACCTGACCGGTGGGCGCTCGAAGAAGGTCGACGAAAACACGTTCTATATCGAGAACGGACGCTATACAACCTGCGATGACCACGATGACCCACACTTCTACCTGCAGCTGACCAAGGCAAAGGTGCGTCCGGGCAAGGATGCCGTCGTGGGCCCGTCATACATGGTGCTGGCTGGACTGCCCCTGCCGCTCGCCGTGCCCTTCGGCTATTTCCCCTTCTCAGACAAGTATTCGTCCGGCATAATCTTCCCGACATTCGGCGATGACTATAACCGAGGCTATTATCTCAGCAACGGCGGATATTATTTCGCCATCAACGACAACATCGACCTGGCCCTGACCGGCGAGATTTACACACTCGGGTCGTGGGGACTGAGGGCGCAGTCGGCATACCTGAAGCGATACAAGTATTCGGGCTCGTTCAACATATCGTATCTCAAGACCATCACGGGCGACAAGGGTATGCCCGACTATTCTAAGTCGACCAATTTCCAGGTGCTCTGGAACCACTCGCAGGATGCCAAGGCCAACCCGAACCTCAATTTCTCGGCCTCTGTCAACTTCACTACCTCGGGCTATTCGCGCAACGACCTCGGGTCCTACTACTCGAACTCGTTTACCGAGAACACCAAGAGCTCGACGGTCAACATGACATACCGCATCCCCAACTCCAAGTGGTCGCTGTCAACGACGGCCAACGTCTCGCAGCGCTCGCAGGACTCGACGCTCAATGTCTCGTTTCCCAACGTCACCATCACCATGTCGCAGGTCTATCCATTCAAGCGCAAGAGGGCGGTGGGCGCCGAGCGTTGGTATGAGAAAATAAAGATGTCATACTCGGGCCAGTTCAACAACTCGCTGACAGCCAAACAGGATGTTTTCTTCAAGAAGAGCCTCATCAAGGACTGGCGAAACGGCATGAAGCACTCGATTCCTGTCTCGGCCACGTTCAACGTATTCAAATATTTCAACATCACCCCCTCGCTCAGCATCACCGACAGGATGTACACCACCAAGGTGCGCCGCCAGTGGGATCCCAACGCCTCGGCCGAGGTGCTCGATACCACATACAGTTTCTATAACGTGTGGGATTTCTCGGGCTCCGTATCGGCATCGACCAAGGTCTACGGTTTCTTCCAGCCCATGAAATTCCTTGGCGACAAGGTGAAGATGATACGCTGGGTAGCCACCCCGTCGGTGTCGTTCTCGGCATCGCCCGACTTCTCGTCGCCGTTCTTCGGATATTACGGCTCGTATGAGTACAGGGACGCACGCGGACAGATGCAGACCAGAAAATACTCGATGTTCCCTAACAGCCTCTTCGGCGTGCCGGGACAGGGCAAGTCGGGAACGGTGAGCTTCTCGCTGTCAAACAACCTCGAGATGAAGGTGCGGTCGGACAACGACTCGATCGGCGAGAAGAAAGTGTCGCTGATCGAGAATTTCTCGCTGTCGCAGAGCTACAACATGGCCGCCGACTCGATGAAATGGTCAAACCTCAACACCTCGATAATGCTGCGCCTGGTCAAGAATTTCAACCTCAACCTGTCGGCCACATGGGACGTGTATATGTACGGACTCAACTCTGCGGGTATGCCCGTGCGCATCAACAAGCTGCGCATCGCCAACGGCAAGGGCTGGGGCAAGCTCTCGAGCACGGGCACATCGTTCAGCTATACGTTCAACAACGACACCTTCAAGAAATGGTTCGGAGGCGGCGACAATAAGGACGACGACAAAAACAAGGACAACGAGAGCGAGAGCCAGGAGTTTGCCGACGACACATCCGACTACGAACCGCCGCAGTCCGGCACGTCCAACAAGAAGAAAAACGGCATACAGATAGGCAAGAACGGATATATGGACTGGAGCGTGCCCTGGAACCTGACGTTCAACTACTCGGTCAACTACGGTTACGGCGAGTTTGACTACAAGAAGCTTGAGTACAAAGGCAAGATTACGCAGAACCTCTCGTTCTCAGGCAACATCCGTCCCACCTCCAACTGGAACATCGGATTCTCGGCCTCGTATAATTTCGACACCCACAAGCTGGCATATATGAACTGCAATATCTCGCGAGACATGCACTGTTTCACCATGCGCGCCAGCTTCGTGCCAGTCGGCCCGTACAAGAGCTACAATTTCCACATCTCAGTCAAGTCGTCACTCCTCGCCGACCTCAAATACGACAAACGCTCCTCCCTCTCCAACGGCGTGAAATGGTATTGATATAGTACCGAATCTCCTTCATTTCCTTCATTTCCTTCATTTCTTAAACTCTAAATTATTTTTAGACGTTTAAATTTTGAAGGAATATAATAATTTATTATATTTGCATCAGAAAAAGCAACGCCCTACTTTCTTGTAGGGAATAGGCCGCTTACGAGCGGCTTTTTTTTTGACATGGAACGACAGAATAAAAGGGTAACATTCTATATAGACGGTTTCAATTTCTATTTCGGATTGAAACGGAGCAAGAGAACTGATGCCGCATGGCGACGGTTCTATTGGATTGATATGGTCAAGCTCTGCGAGAGTTTTCTCGGAGAAGGCCAGGTTCTGGAGAAAGTCATATACTTCACAGCATCACCCTTGAGCCCACAGAAGAACAGTCGCCAAAGCGCTTTTCTGAATGCCAACAAACTAATTAATGGCGATAAATTTGAGATTGTAAGAGGTAAATATTTGGAAAAACATATAATATGTCCGTATTGTAATGGGGATATTTCTCGCCCCGAAGAAAAGAAAACAGATGTCAATATCTCAATCCGCATGATCGAGGATTGCGTGATGGGAACAACCGATATTGTCTCACTCGTCAGTGCAGACAGCGATCTTGTCCCGCCATTAGAGTTGATAGAGCGTCGTTTTCCCGATATTGGCATAAAAGTATATTTTCCACCGTCAAATTTCAGCAATGACATCAAGGATAATCTCATCCATCATCGAAGCAAACCTGTATTGATGATAAAGAATATCCGTAGATTCCAATCCTCCATAATGCCGGACATTGTATCAAAAGATGGAAAAGCATATTCCATTCCGGAAAAATGGAAATAAGGAATAATCATATTACATTCGCGCTTTGAGGGTCACTGCACACCAAGTGCTGTCCCCATCGTTGTCGGATCTCCTTCTGCGGCCTGACGCAATATCTCGGACGGGCGGGCGGTATTGAACTCGACAATCTTTCCGTCAGGGTCAATCAGTATGTATGTGGGAAATATTCCCTGCAGATAGCAGGCGTCAGATTTCCGTCTGTCGAGTATAAGGTTCCTCCCGGTCAGGGAGTGTCGGGTGACGAAATCCTCGAGCTTGCGTCTGGAGGGACTGGAAGCACACACTGTCACAAACTCTATCTTCTCTAACGCAGGTCCAAGCCACTCCTTGAGAGCGGGCATGATACCAAACTCGGCAATACAGGGACGGCACCCGAAATCCCAGAAATCAAGATACAGATATTTGCCCCTGAAGTCTCCGAGAGAGAATGAGCCGCCATCGGTATCCCGGAGGGAGAGCTGGGGGGCCTGTTCCCCCGCTGCAATCCGTGCCATTGCAGGTGCCATAGCAGCCACAGCCTCCCTTATGTCCGGCTGTGAGAGGTGGGGATATAGTCTCTTCACATAGGCGGAGGCTTTCTCAGGTCCTTCATAACGTGCTGTAAGGTCGATGGTCTTGAGGACAAGCCAGTCGGCCATGAGCCCGGATGGAACCATCTTACGCCACTCCTTACTGCGGGCGACCGGGTCGTCGTCCCCGGTGTGTGTCTGGATATAATTGAATACAAAACGGCGATAGGGATCGTATGTGAGCCATCGGTCTTCATATCCCGCAAAATCATACCCCACCATCGGGCTCCACGCCATGAGCGCGAGAGGGCCAAACTCGGCCCGGAGCCGGAAATATTCCATGCTCCGGGGCTCTCCGTGGGTGGCGACAAAGGTATCAGTGACATTACGGTAGGTCTCGACATACTCACCGAGCAGACGCACTGATTCATTGTAAAGCGAGTCAGAGGCATTGCACCTATAAGCATGCGCTGCCTCGCTGAAGGCCCTGTATTTCTTTGATGTCCGTTCGCCCAACGTCATGGCAAGCATCAGGTCGAGATTCGCCCCTCGGTCGGGCGACGAGATGTCAAAATTCTTCTCGCCTATCTCGAGCTCTATCGTGTCGCCCTGACATACAGGCACATTTACCGTACCCCCGAGATATAGGTAAAGTTCCTCACAGCGACCGCGCATAGGTACGGTCATGTCGAAACGCCCCTTGCGGTCGGCCCGAAGCTCATACCCCCGGTTCTTCACCGGGTCAGAGACCGCAAACCTGACCATACCTCCCCATCGCGGAGACATCCTCCCCCTGAGTACAAAGCTCCCCTCGTCCAGCAGCGACACAGCCATGCTGTCTCTCGGCTGATACCCAAAAGCATAGCCGCAGAAAGCGACGAGGGATAGGGTCAGCATAAGAAGGAAGGGTCTTTTCATGGTATGGCACTAAAATTTTCGTTCGACTACAAAATTAGGTCACAATATCCTCAAATCAAAACAGATTCCCGGCATTAATATTTTTTAACCATAACAAAAACCCCGTCACAGATGGCGGAGGCTTGATATATACTGTCGGGAATCAGTTGGCCATGAGGTTACGGGGATGATATAGCCATCCGCGGAATCCCGGACCGAGGCGCCGCACACAGTCGTGCCATACGCTGTCGCCATCGCCACGCAGCAACTCGCGGCCCGACACCATTGGCGACACGGCCCATACACGCTTTGACACCTCTTCCTCGAGCTGACCGGGACTCCACCCGCTATAGCCCATGAAAAACCGTATGTGACCCTCGACATCATATCCGTCGTTGATTATGCCGAAGAGGGTATCAAAGTCACCGCCAAGCCAGAGGTTGTCGCCCACCCGGCGCGTCTCGGGTATGAGGTCGCCAAGAGTGTGCATGAAATACAGCCTGTCGCTCCCCACGGGGCCACCGCAGTAGACCGGGATAGGCTCCTTGACCTTTACGCCATCGACCACTTCCTGCAACTTATACTCGGTAGGGTTGTTTATCACCACCCCCATAGCCGACACAGGTGGCTCGTAGTCGACGAGCACCACCACCGCATGGTTGAAATAAGACTCCTTGAGAAATGGCTCGGCCACAAGCAGCGTCCCCACTCCGGGCTCGACGCCTGTCGATATGTCTATGTCGAAGAGCAGTGATTTACGTTTCATAATGCCTTTTTATATTAAAACCCCGCCACAAAGGTATATTATTACCGAATGAGTGTTAAAAACATTTAAAATTAGAATGAAGAGTATTATTACGAGCGGAATGGCGTCCGCCAGGACGCAGACACGTCTCTATTATGGCCCCTACAAATATAGAGGGCAAAAGGTCGGGGGAATTGGAAAAAAATTCGTAACTTTGCGCTCTCAAAGACAAGGTACATACCGCTCTCCGGCAAATCATACGGAAAAAAGATTGTAACATCAATATATGGAATGGTTAATTGACCTCATCGGCCCCGGCCACACCGAACTGGCCAGCACACTGGTGCTGTACTCGTTCGTGATAGCTGCCGGTATTTTTCTGGGTAAGCTCAAGATAGGGGGGATATCCCTCGGAGTTACCTTCGTACTGTTTGTCGGAATCCTCATGGGACATTTCGGTTATATCGTCAACCCCGAGGTTCTGAAATTTGTCCGCGAGTTCGGTCTCATACTCTTCATCTTCGCCATAGGCATACAGGTGGGTCCGGGCTTCTTCTCGTCGTTCAAGAAAGGTGGCGTGCTGCTCAACGCCCTTGCGGTGCTCATCATCCTGCTCAACGTGGGCATCGTGCTTGCCATCTTCTATATCGACGGCAACACCTCGATTGCGGCCCTTGTCGGCGTGATGTCGGGTGCCGTGACCAATACCCCGGGTCTGGCCGCCGCCCAGCAGACAGCCGGCACCACCGAGGCCATCAATACGATGGCTATGGGATATGCCGCAGCCTATCCCCTCGGCGTGGTCGGCATCATCCTGACCATGCTCATCATCAAGGCTGTGTTCAAGATCAATCCCGAGGCCGAGATACGCGCCATCGAGGACGAGATTGAGAGCAGCCAGCAGAAGCCCCTCATCGTGAGCTATGAGGTGACAAACCGCCTCATTGACGGCAAGACCCTCTTCGAGCTGCATCAGGTGCTCGACTGCGACTTTGTGGTGAGCCGACTCATGGGAGCCGACGGCAAGGTGATAATCCCCACCTCGAAGACCGAGCTCCATGTGGGCGACAAGATCTTCGTGGTGCTCGCACCCTCGGACGCCATGAAATTCACCTCGGTCATCGGCCATCAGATAGAGATGGACTGGGAAGAGGTACAGAGCAAGGTCATCTCTCGCCGCATCGTCGTGACACAGAGCAAGTATAACGGCACACCCCTCGGCGCGCTCAGGCTCCACACCGCCTATTCGCTCAACTGCACCCGCGTCAACCGTGCCGGTGTCGACCTGCTGGCTTCTCCGGCCCTGCGTCTGCAGATAGGCGACCGTCTTGTGGTGGTAGGTGACCCCAACGACATCGAGCGCCTTGCCGTGCGTCTGGGCAACTCGATGAAGCGCCTCAACCAGCCTAACCTCATCACCATCTTTGTCGGCATCCTCTTCGGTATCATCGTCGGCAGCATCAACGTGGGCTTCGGCATGAAGCTCGGTCTCGCGGGCGGCCCGCTCGTGGTTGCCATCCTCCTGAGCCGCTTCGGATACAAGTTCAAGCTCGTCACCTATACCTCGTCATCGGCTTCACTGCTGATGCGTGAGCTTGGCATCTGCCTCTTCCTTGCTTCGGTAGGCATATCATCGGGCGCAGGCTTTGCCAAGACAGTGTTCAACACCACAGGTATGTGGTGGGTCATCTGGGGCTTCATCATCACCATGATACCCCTCCTGGTAGTCGGCCTCATAGCCCGTGGCAAGTACAAGATAAACTATCTCACCATCATGGGTCTGCTCTCGGGCGGCTGCACCGATCCCCCTGCCCTCGCCTATGCAAACAACTCGACAGGCTCGGACGCACCCGCTGTGGCATACTCGACAGTCTATCCTCTCACAATGTTCCTCCGCGTCGTGGCGGCACAGGCCCTGATATTGGCCCTGTTCTGACGCCGGGATTCATAGATAAAAATATCCGGGGGCTTGAGATCATTGATCTCAAGCCCCCGGATATTTTGCCGCTCAATGAAACAGGAATCTCATATATTTCCTGATATGGATTATACCCGCGACGACCATCAGGAAACCGAGTTTACCATGCACGGCGCCGAGATGTGAGTGGGCATGGCCGTCAAGCCAGATGACTGTGGCTGCTATTCCGCTGACCGCTGTCAGAAGGAATATCCACCACAGTATGCGTGTCACCATATTGCGGTTCCCGGCAAAACGGGAGAACCAGTTGCCGTATCCGTAATGCAGGAATATATGATAGCCGGAGAGGATGGTCAGCACGATTCCAGCGATTATGTGGGCCCAGACTGACCACACATACCTGCCGGAGGTAGCCTCAAGCTGTATGCCGGAGGCCAGCATGACTACAAGGACAATCCCGAGCCACCTGTCACAGAGTTTGAGTTTCGTAACGGTTTTCATCTTTATATATTCTATGAAAAATCATCCCCACGGATACCCGCTCTCTGTGGACTCCCGTGGCGATTACATTTTTTCAGTTCTCCATGAACACCAGCCAGACGGCTATGATGAGCAGTGCGAAAGCAAGGAAATGGTTCCAGTGCAGGGCCTCTCCACGGAAGAACATTATGGTGAAGACCGTGAAGATGAGCAGCGAGATGACCTCCTGGATCACCTTGAGCTGCAGAAGGCTGAACGCGCCACCGTTGCCAAGATAGCCGTAGCGGTTTGCGGGAACCATGAAACAGTATTCCATCAGGGCTATGCCCCACGACATGAGTATGACGATATAGAGAGGAGTGTCAGAGGTGATGACCTTCATCTGCTGCAGCTTGAGCTGGCCGTACCATGCGAATGTCATGAAGATGTTCGAGACCACGAGGAGTCCCACCGTAAGCCATCCGTTCATAGCACGTCAGAAGGATGTCATTCGGGCCGACTTGTCGGGATTGGCGGTGAGGTGGTCCATCTTGCCGTCCTGGAAACGGTCTATAAGCTCGAGATACAGCACATTCTTGCTCTTTGACATCAGTGTGGCGCGTTTTAGGGGCTCCATATAGTCATTTCCGGCGGCAAGATAGTCGATGGTGGCAAGACGGTAATGGCGCTCGGGATCGATGGGCTTACCGCCGATGGTGGCCGAGTTCACCTTATGGGTCGAAGGGTCATACAGCACCTTTACATTCCCGCTCACGCCGTTACCCTCCTGCGCGGCCATCACTCCGAGATTCTCAAGCAGGTCAGAACCCTTGATGTCGAGTATAACTATCGAATTGTCAAACGGTGCGATGTCGATAATCTCACCCTTGGTCACAGGCCCCTCGGCGAGCGAGTTGCGTATCCCCCCCTTGTTCATTATCGAGAGGTCGACAGGCTTGCCGAGTATCTCCGACCCGGCCTCCATGACAAAATCACTGAGCAGGTTGAGCATCTCGGGCGACTTGCGGTCAAATTCGAAGGGGGAGTTGCCCACCACGAGCCCGCGCACCGAGTCGACCTTGTGCTTGTAGGGGGCGATGATGGCGGGAATCTCGGGGCCGACACGGCTGTCGAGGCGCGAGTCTACCGGGATGAGCTTCGCGCTCACCTTACCCGTGTTGAGGTCGATGTCGACCTCGCCCAGACGCGCTCCGGCATATCCTGTCTGCAGCACGGACACCGAATCACCCTCGGCATTGGCCACACGCCATGCGGGCTCGGCCTTGGCGGGGTCTACGGTGGTGTGCGAGTGGCCGCCTATGATGATGTCGATATCCTTTGACGCCTCAGCCAGCTTGACGTCGCTATAGTCGTTGTCATTGTCATAGCCGATATGGGTGACGGCGATGACGCGCTCGACGCCCTGAGCCTTGAGGCGCGCGGCCTCGGCGTTGGCGGCCTCGACGGCATCGTTATATTTCACCCCCTCGTAGTTGGGGCCCGAGACTATACCCTCCGGATTGAGGTTTATGCCTATGAAACCGACCTTATGGCCATTGAATTCCTTGACTACCGAGGGCACGAACAGACCGTCGAGCGTTGAACCCGTGAGGTCATAATTGGTGCTGAGGCGTGTGGCGTCAAGCTGCTTCCACTGTGCGGCCAGCTCGTCCATACCCTTGTCGAACTCGTGGTTTCCGAGAATCTGTATGTCATAGCCGAGGGCATTCATCAGCTTGCGCTCTACCTCGCCGTTGAACAGCGTGTAGTAAAGCGAGCCCTGCACGGCATCTCCGGCATCGACCAGCATGACATTCTGACGCACACCGCGCACGCTGTCTATGAGCACCTTGCGGCGCGCAACTCCGCCCATGTCGTGGCGGTCTGGCTCGATGGTCGAGTGGGTGTCGTTGGTGTGGAGTATCACCAGATGGTCGGCGTCGTCAGATGTGCCGCCTTTGTGGCACGAGGTGACGGCCATGAGCCCCGGCAGAAGGATCGAGGCAATAAGGATTCGTGATTTCATTGTATGTCGATGAGTTTGTGTGTCTGGAGCGAGAGGCGCCAGTGCGGATGGGCGAGTATGTATGCGACCGTCTCGGGGATATTGGCCCCGCTGCACGGCTGGAGGAAATAGTGCATGGCGTTGAACTGCGAGGCCACCTCGTCGGGGTCAGCCCCGGTGTAGACCACCTTGAGCTCGTCGATGCGGTCGAGCACGACCTCGCCCCCTTCTTTTGGCGAGCAGGTCACCCAGTCGATGTTGTCGGGCAGAGGATGTGTGCCGTTGGTCTCGATCTGCACATAGAATCCGGCGTCGTGAAGCACCTCGATCAGCAACCGGTCTACCTGCAGCGAGGGCTCGCCACCTGTTATCACCAGATGGCGCGAGGGATAGCCGAGCAGCGTGTTTACGAGGGTGTCAATCTCCATCGGCGTCGATGCCGAGTGGTCTGTGTCGCAGAACGGGCAGCGCAGGTTGCACCCGCTCAACCTCAGGAACACTGCGGGAGTGCCTGTATAATAACCCTCGCCTTGCAGCGAATAGAATATCTCGTTGACCCGGTATGCCATGGCTCAGTCCCTCTCGTAGCTTGCGGTGTTCCCCTCGCTCTCCTGCACGTCGACGCGCCAGCAGGTCGGTATCTGCTCGCATATCCAGCGGGCTATGTTCTCGGCGGTGGGATTGAATGGAAGGAGCTCATTGAAATTGCCGTGGTCAAGACGCGAGGTTATCGCCTCCTTGATGTGCGAGAAATCGGTCACCATGCCGTCGGCGTTGAGCTCGCGCGACTTGCAGTGTACGGTCACAATCCAGTTGTGCCCGTGCAGACGCGAGCATTTGCTCTCGTATGACAGCTCGAGACGGTGACAGCCCGCGAGCTCGAAACGTTTGGTGATATAGTACATTTTCTTCTCTATCTATTCTATCTGCTTGGCAGGGGTGAGTCCGTGACGTGCGCCTATCTCATACATCATGGCGATGGCCTCCTCGCGTGGGAAGGGGGTGCCGTTGTCGACATACCGCTCCACGGCTACCTCAAGTATCTCGTTGCGTATGGCACCTACCAGCCTTGAGCCTCCGATGCCGAACGCCTCCATGATGTCGTTGCCGTCTACGGGCGGACGCACGCTGCTGATCTCGTCACGCTGCTTGAGGTCGGCCAGCTTCGAGCGTACCAGCTTGAAGTTCTCGAGTATGCGCTTCACCTTCTCGCGGTTGCGCGATGTGACATCGGCCTCGCAGAGTGTCATCAGGTCCTCGAGGTCCTCGCCGGCGTATGTGATGAGGCGGCGCACAGCCGAATCGGTCACCTCGTCCTCGACAAGTGCCGTGGGACGCATGTGCAGCTCCACGAGCTTGACCACATAGTTCATCTTCCTGTCCTGAGGCAGACGGAGGGTGCGGAAAATCCGCGGGACCATCTTGGCACCGATGAAATTATGGTTGTGGAATGTCCACCCGGCCTTCTCGTCCCAACGCTTGGTGACGGGCTTGGCTATGTCGTGCAACAGTGCGGCCCAGCGCAGCCACACGTTGTCCGAGACGGCGGCCACATTGTCGACCACAGTCACGGTGTGATAGAAATTGTCCTTGTGTCCGCGTCCGTTCACGGTGTCAACCCCCTTCATGGCCGCGAGCTCGGGGAATATTATGGGGAGGAGTCCCGTGTCGAGCAGCAGGGTCAGGCCTACCGAGGGGCGTGGCGACTCCATTATCTTCATCAGCTCGGTGGCTATGCGCTCCTTGGTGATGATGCGTATGCGCTCGGCATTGCGGCAGATTGCCTCCTTGGTCTCGGGATATAGCTCGAAGCCGAGCTGCGAGGCGAAACGCACGGCACGCATCATGCGCAAGGGGTCGTCGCTGAATGTCACGTCGGGGTCGAGGGGGGTACGCAATATCCCGGCCTCCATGTCGGCAAGACCGCCGAACAGGTCGACAAGCTCGCCGAATCCGTTGCGGTTGACACGCACGGCGAGGGCATTGACCGTGAAATCGCGTCGCGAGAGGTCTTCGTCGAGCGTCGCAGACTCCACCTTGGGGTTGCGCGAGTTCTTTGAATACGACTCCTTGCGCGCGCCCACAAACTCGAGCTCGAGCTTGCCACGCTTGACCTGGGCGGTGCCATAGGTGCGGAATACGCTGAGATGCGCTCCGCGTCCCAGCAGATAGCTCACCTTCTCGGCCAGGCCGATGCCGTCGCCGACGGTTACGAAATCAAAATCCTTCGACGGACGGTCGAGGAACAGGTCACGCACACAACCGCCCACGGCATAGCACGGGCGGTCAAGCGAATCGGCAGCTTCGCCGATGGTATGGAAGACAGGCTTGTCGAGCAACGACACAACCTCGTCTATGGTTCTCAGATGATGTTCAGACATCGAGTTTCACAATCTCCTCGGGGGCCGGAGTCAGACACTCCACGCCGTCGCGTGTGACGGCATAGGTATTCTCTATTCCCACCGCCCCGACATGCGGAATCACAAATTTGGGTTCGAGGGCTATCACATTGCCCTCTTCTATCAGGTCTCGGCTGCGCGGAGCAATCACGGGCAGCTCGTTTATCTCTATGCCGACGCCGTGGCCGATGAATCCGGCATGCTGGCGATGGCCCATATAATATGCCTTCAGGTCGGCAGCCTCGACAATCTCCTCGGCGCGGCGCCACATATCCTTTGCCTCGGTTCCGGGACGCATCATATCGCAGAGCGCATGGTGTATGTCTATCGAGCATTGGTGGGCTTTCATGGCCAGGGGCTCGATGTCACCGAGCGCATAGACACGGGTCATGTCGGTCATATAGCCGTCATAATTGCCGTTCATGTCGACCATCACCGTCGTGCCGGGAGTGATTATGGTGCCGTCGGCCCCGACGGGAAGCGAGGGGTCGAGACCCGCGCCACCCATGGCGAAATCGTATGGCGAGGGGGCATCCGCATTCTCGCCCACAAGGATGTTGCCCATATAGAGCTCCATCGAGTCGCCACTGATACGGAACTGTCCCAGACACCCTTCGAGACGGCTCAGACGCTCAATCTCGACCTGCAGCTCTATGTCGGACATACCGGGACGGTAGAGGTGAGGTATGCGCGAGTAGACATGTACATGCTTGGTGCCCGAGCGGCGCAGCATCTCTATCTCGGCTGCTGTCTTCACGGCACGCACCTTGCGCATAAGGGCCGAGGCGTTGGCAATCTCTGCCCCGGGGAAGATGGCGGCCAGACGCAACGCAGACGAATATGGCACGGTGTCTACCTCAAGTCCGAGTTTCTGGGGAGCGGACAGTCCGACGGACTCGGCCATCTCCTCGGGCTTGCGGATATACACCACACCGTCACCGTTGAGCTCGACGGGGCGGCGGACGAAGAATATAGGCTCACCTTTCAGGGGTACATAGGCATATCCGGCATATACACGGCCCGTGAGGTAATACTTGTTGGCGTTGTCCGATATGAGGATTGCGTCAATCCCTGCGAGTGCCATGGCGGCACGTATCTTGTCAAGACGGAGCTCATGCTCCCCATGGCTGAGGAGCATGAGTGTCTTGCTGTCTTTTGGCTCTTTCATCTCAGTTGTCATTTATCATTCACCGCCAATCTGGTCGGGCGAGAGACGTGTCATCGTTATGACTGTCTTGCCGCTGTCGTCGCGCATCACAGCTTCCGATGGATTCGCGCCGCGCACTGCGGTGTCTACCTGCTCGAGAGCGAGGAGGAAGGCCTGCTCGGTGGCCATGTCGGGACACATCATGCGCGATGTGGCAAGATTCTTGAACTCTATGCCGTCACCCTTGTCGAGATTCACGACGACATCGCCGTTGAGAACATTGCACCCTGCGTTGCCGTGAATCTTGCACTCGTCGACATCAATGACAACCTTGACATCAGCCGAGGCCGGGACGGGATTGCCCTGGATGGCAGTGACCTTCCATGCGCCGTTCAGGAATGACAGGTTGCGGCTGCGCAGCTTCATCACCACATTGCCCGAGGCAATGAGGTCAAGATTCTCGGCATCGACAAGCCTGTATGCGGTGACAGTGTTGATGGCCACGTTTATGTCGTTCTCGTATGGTGCGTCGGGACAGGCCCTGAGCGACGAGATAAACTCTCCAGAGGGGCGGACTGCTGTTCCCGAGAACTGCCAGTCGCCATTGATATAGTTACAGCCGTTAAATCCTATGACACGCAGCATGTCGTCATGTCCGGCCACCTGCGCGAAGGTTATCTTGGGATGGTCCTCGCCGTTGATGACCACCTTCTTGCCGGCCACCTCGGTTATAGACCACTCTCCTATCAGGGCGTCGATAGCCGGAGTCTGCGATACCGGGACTGTCGTATTCTGTTTTTCTGAGGTCTGCTCCATCATATCTGTCTTGCCGGATACCGGTTTCTTGAAAACGCTACACGATGTAGATGCGAGCATCCCTGCGGTGACGAGGGCAAGCCCCATCATTGAAACTGTCTTCATATCTTGTCTTGTTTTTTGTGTTTGGTGAGACATATCTTTATAGACACAACACGCGGCGGGGGCCGATTGTGCGCTGTCTCACCGATGGAGACTGATATTTTTCAGCCGCCCTGCCTCAGAATACCTTTATGCTGGGTATATAGCGCTTTGGCTGACGCTTGAGGTCGATGAGGATAGAGTCGATGTGCGCGGCCGAATTGTTGATATTGTTGTAGAGGTCGGGAGAGTTGAGCAACAGTCCCAGCGACGAGTTTGTCGAGTTGAGCTGCGCGGTGGCCTCGTCGAGATGTGCGGTGATGCGGTTGATGTTGCGCATGGTCGAGTCGAGCGGCATGGTCTTGAGATCTTCCGAGACGGCGGCAAGAGCCTTTGACACATGTCCGAGGTCGCTCGAGATTTCTGCCACGTTGGCCATTGTGGCATGTGCGTTGCCCACTATGGCGGGGACGGCACCCATGGCGCGGTTGAGCTGGGCCGTAGTCGTCTCAAGGTTGGCCATGATGACGTCGAGACGCTTCACCGCACTGAGCAGCGCGGGGTCTGCGGCTACCTGTGTCAGCGCCACAACAAGCGAGTCGATATGCGGGGCTATCTGCATCACGGTAGGCATCAGCTCGGTCGACACCTTGTCCATGAGGCCGGCGCCCTCGACACCCTCGATTTTCGAGCCTACGGGGAGCATGGTCTGCGAGAGGCCCATCTGCAGCTCGACAGTCGAGGTGCCGAGCATATCAGTGACGATGACAGCCTTTGACCCCTCGGGCAAAACGAGCTTACGGTCGAGACTCAGCTCGACACGTACATGGCCGGGATTGTCATACTCGTAGGCTATGTCCCTGACCAGACCTACCTTATAGCCGTTGAGGGTTACAGGAGCTGACTGCGCCAGACCGGTGACATTGGTATAGGATGCATAATAATAGTTGGCGGCCTTGAAGATGTTGACACCTTTGAGGAAATTGATGCCGAAGAAGAGGGCCACAAGTGCTATCAGCACTGCGAAGCCGATTTTAATCTCACGTGCGGTGATACTTTTCATACATCTGAGGTTTGTGTATGCGGTGGATTGGTTAGTGTTTCTGACTTGCTACCTGATGCGTCTGCCGTCGCGGGTCTTGATGACAAATGCATCGGAAAATTTCTTCTTAACATCGCCCAGGGCCTTGTTTGCCTCGGCGAGTGTGGTGTATGAGCCGGTGGTGTACTTATACATGCCGCCGTCCTTATAATATTCAACATTCCTGACCCCCTTGAAGTTCTTGTGCCCTTTGGTGAGTACCTTGGGAGAGGTCATGAACTGTATCTTGTATATTATCCCGCCTGTCGATGCTGGCTGCGCCGGAGCGGCATCTGCCTCGGGCCTGGCCTCGGCACGCGCGGGCTGCGCCGGTTTCGCATCCTCGGTGCGGGGACGTGTCTCGGAGGGGCGTCCGCTCCCCTTGCGATAGCGTTCAAGACCCTGATATATGGCCTTGGCGAGTGCCGAAGAGCCCGACTCGGAAGCCATGTATTTCTCCATCTGCGGATTAGAGATGAAATCGAGCTCGACAAGGATTGCGGGCATACTCGTGCGCACCAGCACCCAGAAGGGAGCCTGACGCACACCGTTATTCTTGCGTCCCGCTGTCCGCACAAGCTGATTCTGCACGGCTTCGGCCAAGGCGATGCTCTGGTCCATGTTCTTGTGCTGCATCATCTCGAAGGCGATGTAACTCTCGGTCGACGAAGGGTCGAATCCCTGATATACAGTCGAGTAGTCATCCTCGAGCTTCATCACGGCATTCTCCCTCATGGCCACTGCCAGATTTGTGTCCGAGCGGTCGAGACCGAGGGTATAGACAGCGGCACCGTGTACACGCGAGTATGATGGCGACTTGCGGTCGAGCGAGTTGGCGTGTATCGAGATGAAGACATCCGCCTTGTTCGAGTTGGCGAAATCAGCCCTGCCCTGCAGCTGCACGAACCTGTCGGTCGAACGCGTCATCTTGACATCGGCATCCTTCATACCCTCCTCGATGAGAGCCTTGAGCTTCAGGGCCACCTTGAGGTTGATACTCTTTTCGTTGGTCTTCAGGCCGAGGGCTCCGGCATCGCGACCACCGTGACCGGGATCGAGCACGACGACAAAGTCTTTCGCACCTGCCTCGGCGGCAAGGACGAACACTGACAGCAATATGACAAGACGCAGCAATATATGGCGCATGGCAGTGGAAACGGGAGATAATACAGTGCAAAATTAGCAAAAACCCGCCAAAAAGCCCCAATCAAGCCGATTTTTTATGACCTTTTGCCGAAAAATCCCTACTTTTGGGTGATGAAACACCTCAGACAACTCATATTGCCCCTGATTTTAGGGCCGATTGCCGCCGGATGCACACACCCGTCCGGCAACACCACCGTCACACGGCTCGACCGCACACTTGCCTCGGGCACCCTCCCGACAGACACACGCACACTCGACGCCACACGCACACTCTTCATGGTCTCGGGCTACGGCGAGCCCACCGACTCGCTTGTGGCCCGCTATGCCTCCATGCCGTCAATCACCATCCACCGCCACAGCGTCGACTCGGCCTTCACGGACATGGCCTCCGAGGAAGCCGTGCTCGGCAAGGTGTTCAGCCGTCTCGGCGATATGCTTGACGGATTCACTCATCCGGCGGTCTATGCCGTCATCTCCCCCTTCAACCAATCGGTCATCATGGCCGATTCGGTTCTGTTCATAGGACTGAACCACTATCTCGGCACAGACTATGCGCCATACGGATATTTCCCCGACTTCATCCGCGCCCGCAAGGTGCGTGCCCGTCTCCCGCTCGACGTGGCCGAGGCGGTGGTACGCACCCGGCGTCCGTTCGTGCCGCAGTCGGCATATCCTACCCTGCTCGACCGCCTCATATATGAGGGCGCGGTGACACAGGCTGTAATGAACGCGACAGGAGCCACCGAGGCCGACGTACTCGGATATGACCGGGAACAGTCACGATGGCTGCGCGACAATGAGACGGCGATGTGGAACACACTGCTGCACCGCAATCTCATCTACTCGACCGACGATGCCGTGATACGCTCGGCCACCTCACTCTCCCCGGCCACCACAGTCATATCTCCCGAAGCCCCCGGCGGCGCAGGACGATATATCGGCTCGCACATAGTGGGGGCATGGCTCGCCAGACATCCCGATGCCACGGTCGACTCCATCCTCACTCACCCCCTCCCCTCCCCCCAGTTCCTCCGCGACTCCGGCTACTGACCCGCCAAGTGTATTGATTATATAAAAAACAACCGCCCTCCCCACGCGATGTGGGGAGGGCGGTGTCGTTATGGGAGTCGATGGTGAATTACTTCACGATGACCTTGTCTACCTTCTGGCCGCGGACGCGGATATAGAGTCCGGCTGCGGGGTTCTCGACGCGTACGCCCTGGAGGTTATAGTAAACAGCCTCGGCATCGTCGGCGTCAATCACGTTGATGCCGCTGGTGTTACCCTTCACGAGCAGGATGTCGTGGAGGTTGAACTGTGTGCCCATGTTGTAGAGACGCAGGGTTACGGGACCTTCGGCGGTGTGCTTATAGTCGAAGCGATACATCTTCTTCTCGGCGGGGAGGGTGAATGTTGCCAGAGGATTCTCTGTGTCACCCTGAGCGTCGGTGAGGAGGATCGAGCCTGCGGTGGCAGGACCGTTACCTACGAAGATGGTCAGGTCGCAGGGACCCTCGGTAGCGGGAAGCTCGGCATAGAGGCCGTTCTCACCGCCGCTGATCTGGATGCAGCGTGCGGATGCGCCTACGTGCTCCTCACCGGCATCCTCGAAGAGGTTGGGCTTGCCCATGGCTACCACGCGGCCGTTGGTACCGCTGTAGTATGTGATACCGGCAACGGTTGCAGTCACATCGGTCGAGTTCTTGGCAATGATGTCCTCATTGTCTGCGCCCTCGTTGGGGATGTGGTTGTAGGCTGTGAAATAGCTGTAGGGATACTGGGCGAAATCGGTATAGTAGATGACGTCGTCAGCCACAGTGTTGATGTCGACGGTGAAGGGCTCGGCAGCGTTACCTGCTTTGTCGCTCACGGCGGGAATCTCCATTGTGTAGTGCTTGCCGTTCTCGAGACCTGCGTAAGCTACGGTCAGGGTGTTGCCCTCGACGTTGATGTCAAGATCGGCGCCGTTGAGCGAAGCCTTGCCTGTCACGGCAATGGGCTCGTCGAATGTCACGACTACATTACCCTCGACAGGAGCGTAAGCCTCGGTGCCGGGCCATACGGCTGTCGTCACGGGAGCCTCGGTGTCGGGCTCTTCACCGGGACGCTCGATACCCGGGCCCTCACCCTTGATGATAAGGATATCGTTGACGTTGATCTGCACCTTCTGGTTGTAGAGACGGAACTTGACAGCTCCCTTGTAGGGATAGGAGTAGGTGTACTTGAACATCTTCTTGGCACCCTCGATAGCGAACTCTGTGAGAGCCTTCTCCTTGTCGCCCCTCTCGTCGGTGAGGATGAGAGTACCTGCGGTTGTCGAGGCATTGGCGATATAGAATGTCAGCTCGCAGGGACCCTCGACCTCGGGAGTCTCGACATAGAGGCCGTTGCCGCCGCCGATGAGCTGTACGGTACGTGCCGAAGCACCTGCATACTCGGGGAGGTAGGGACCGTAGTCAGCCTCGGGATCCTCGGGATTGAGGGGAGCCTTCAGGGCTACGACACGACCCTTGCTGCCGCTGTAGAATGTCATACCGGCAACCTCTGCGGTCACGTCGGTCGAGTTCTTGGCGATGATGTTCACGTTGTCATCTATGTCGCGATATTTCTCGGAGTATCCGAAGGGATAGTTATTGAAATCGGCATAGAACAGAACGTTCTCGGGAGCAGTGGTGAAGGTATAGACAATATCCTCGGTGTTCGAAGCCTCGGTGTTGCCGATACCCTTGGCAGGGATAGTCAGGGTGTACTCGGTCGAGGGAGTCAGACCGGTGTAGTCGATAGAGACGACATTGTTCTCAACGGCAAGGGCAATCTCCTTGTCGTTGAGGGTAGCGTTGCCGAATACCTCGACGTCAACACCATAGCTGAGCTTGATCGAGCCGTCGAGCGGGAGCATTGCAGAGCCGTTGGAGGGCCATACAGATGCGGGAGCATCGAGAGCGGCGTCACCGAAGGGCGACTTGGGAGCCTCGGAGTAGTCGACAACGAGGACAACGAGTGCCTGCTCGCCGGAGTTGGTGAATGTGAAGGTGTTCTTGCCCTTGAGGGTAAAGTAGCTTACGTCGGGATTAGCGAAATCCTTGAATGATACGAGATAATCCTTGTCAGAGGTATATTCCACACCGTCGATCTCCTTGAAATAGCAGGGACGTGCGGTAGCGCCATCCTTGTTGATGACACTGTAGATGGTCACGGCATTTGCCACATAGCCCTCGGGGAGTGTCACGGTGTTCTGTGCGCCGTTAGAGAGCTTGATGGTGGGATAGGCCACACCGTCGATGGTGATTGAGCCTGCCTGCTCGAGGTTCTTGGACTCGTTCATGCACTGGACAGACCATCCGTCGGCACCCTCGCCAAGCTGTGCGGCATCCTTGAGGATATTGACCTTATCGCCAGTGGGGTGGTAGAGAATCTGCAGCTGTCCGATGACCTCCTCGTCGCCCTTAGGCTCGAAGGGGTTGACGCTGACCTTGAATCCGATATAGTTGGTGAAATCCTTCCATTCGTCAGCAGCCTTGTAGGCCTCAATCGACGACTCGGGAACATTCACGGGAATATCGACGGGAACATCGTAGAACGCCATCATACCTGCTGTGGGAGGTACGGCAGCATACGATGTGATTGATGTCAGAGCCTCGCAGCCAGAGAAGGCCATACGACCCACTGTCTGAAGAGCAGCGGGAAGCTCGATGCTCTCAAGAGCCTCGCAGCCATAGAAGATGCTTCCTGTAATATTCTCAAGAGTCGAGGGGAGGGTAACGCTCTTGAGGGCGGTGCAGCTCCAGAATGCAGAACCGATAGATGTCACACCTTCGGGAACGACAACCTCGGTGAGCTTGGCGCAGTTTGCGAAAGTCTGGTCACCAAGCTTGGTGAGGGTCGAGGGGAGGGTCACAGACTCGAGGACCTTGTATCCGTAGAATGCACGGCCAATCTCGGTCACACCTTCGGGAATCTCAAGTGCGGCGGGGTTGATGACATCGTTGAAATGTACGTTACCCCATGCGCTCTCCCTGGTCGGGAACACATTATATATAGGATTGGCGTTGCCGTTATAGAATTCGATTGCGCACCATGCGGCGAGATCGTTGATATAGAGGTCCTTGAGCCCACCCATATTGCGGCAGGCATCCTGACCCACAGTAGTGATAGTGGCGGGGATAGAAAGCGATGTGATGGTCTTGTTGGCCATGAAAGCACCATCACCGATAGCGACTACGGTATATTCGGTCTCACCAACTGTGATTGTGGCAGGAATCTCGACGTTGGTCATGGTCGCGTCACATCCAATTACAGTGGCGGTCTTGGCCTCGCGGTTTATCTCATAGTTGATACCGTTGATTGTAGGAGTATCGGTATTGTCATATCCGGGCAGTTCAAGACGGAACGCACCCGAGAGATTCACTCTATGGAGAATATTCCCTACGGGAATCTGGAACACAGAGAAGGGCTCACCGCCATTATCGAATGTAGTCGTAGCGGTAAGGACTCCGTTGTCAAACTTGGCAAGCGCATCAGGGAATGTCGCGATAATATCTGCAAGAGCCATGCCTGAGTTGATGGGGCCCATCACATTATGCGAAACTGTGAGAATCTTGCCATCATGACGTACGCCGGTCACGAATTTGGGGAAATATGCATAAGCATTGTCAACGATATAGAACTCAGCTACACCGTTTGCAGTGGCGCTATACTGTGAATTCTGCCAGTTGGCATATGGATTCACCAGACGATAGTGATTTGCATCATCTGCATCACGCTCTACAGCGACATCAAAGGTCGAAATCTCAACGCCCTCCAGGAAAGATGCAAGGAAATCATCGGTAAACTTACCTGTACCGACAGACTGCCAGTTGTACTGAGGCTCATTTGAGGGGAATTCAATGCGAAGAGCACCACTCCTATTGCCGATATAATTCCTGCCGCCATAAGGAAGAAGGAACACAGCCGTATCACTTCCGTCTACGTCAAAGTAGGTAGAGGCTGTGATAGCACCGTTGTCATACTGTGCGAATGCACCGGGATACTGAGCATAAACAGCTTCAGGACCATAGGCAGAAATCATATCCCCGGCGTTCATCTTGGCGGTGAGATTGACACCCTGGAACGAGACGCCCAAATCCATCTTGGTGAAATACACATATTCCTCATTCACCACATAGAATTCAATCGCACCGTTGCCGGTCTTGGTGAGACCGACAGAATGATTGGCATAGGGATCGGGTATGCGATAGTGTGTGGCATCATCTGCATCCTGCTGAATCTCGACCGACATGGTCTCGACATCAACATCAGAGAACAGGGATGCAAGGAGGTCGTCGGTATATGAGCCGGTACCCAGAGATACCCAGTTTACCTCAGGCTCGGGCACAATCTCGGCACCCGGAAGGGCGATTGTGAAACTGCCGCTGGTATTGCAACGATAATATCCTTGCTCTGTATTGCCCCAAGCCATGAGCAGCGAAGAATATGTATTGCCATTGAGCTGGAAATTGGCAGACTGCTTGATGACACCGTTCTCATATGTCGCAAATACACTGGGGCATGCCGAGACAACAAGGTCGAGACCATTACCCTCTATGAGAGATTGTGCCTGGCTGATAACCTTGACGAAATAGTCATCACCCTCACCAAGTGTCTCTGACTCGTCAACGAACTCATAGCCGGTATTGAAATCCTCAATATATGCATACTGATCATTGACAATGTGGAAGACCAGATAGTTGCAGGATTGTCATGATAGGTGAGATTCGAATAGGGATTATCCCAGTTTGCATAGGGATTGACGATGCGATAGGTGGTTGGATCTGCATCATTCTGTTCTATCTCAACATCGAATGTTGTTGGTTCGATGCCATTGAACATGTCAGGGAAGACAGCGTCCGTAAATAAGCCGGTACCGATTGAGGTCCAGCCCTCTGATGAGCCCTCACGGGCTGGGGCTGACATGCGCGAACTTGTCGTAAGCGCGCTTTCCTTGACAACGGGTTTCAGGCCCTTTGCCTTGATGTCCTTCGACGAAATTTCCGTCGGGACAAGCGTCCGCGGCGAGAACTCTTTGATGTCCGTCCGAACACCTGTGAGCCCGATTGCCGCTGAGGCTGCACTGACCGTAATCAGCGCACCTCCAAGAAGAGCGGGAATTTTCTTCATGTAGTTATAACTAAGGTTAATAAAAATTTGCCAAAAATTTAATGCATAGCGCAAAGTTACAAAAAAAATGTAAAAACATAATCTTTCGTGTACAAATATTGTATTCAAATTTTATTTTATGTTAATCTCCTCATCCCCAAAGTGAAGCCTTCGTGCGGGGGGAGGAGGGGGATTGTGCGGGAGGGTGTGCCGAGGGTCCATGACATGAGCGAGGGAGGAACGGTGAGGCGTGAAGCCACCTCCATCGCCACGACACCCATAGTGCGCCGCAGGTTAAGCTCGATGCAGGGATGCAGCCCCGCAGGACTCGCCAGCATGTCTATGCCGAGCCACCCCTCATAATACGGCCCTACAACCGCGGTCAACACACGGGTATGTGCCGCGATGACGTCGTCAAGCCCGGGGAGGCTGACATGGCGTCCTATGTAGTCGCGCAACCATTGTTGCGGGGCCACGATGTTGCCACCATACGTCCCGCGTTCCTCGGCCACAAAGACAGAGAGTCCCGCAAAGGTCACCTCTCCCCCATCGGCGCGATAGAGTGCGGCCAGGTCGAGGGTCTTGCCCCGCACTCCGCGCTCGACCATCACCGACCCCTGACGGCGTATCAGTCCGGCCGCACGGGTACGCAATACCTCGGAGGTCAGCGCCGAAGCACAGAACACGCCACGCCCGCTGCATGACCATGGTGACTTGACATAGCACCCCGGCGATGCCGCCTCAAGGGCCACAACCTCGTCGGGGTCTGATGTCTCGACCGCCGCAAGATCTCCGCGCCCGAGGGCTTGCAGAATCTCTACCGACGTGCGCCTATGGCTCAACATCCGCAACCGCTCTATCTTTGCGGCAGACGGAAGCGTCTCCCTGCCTACACCCGCGGACGCAAACTGCCTCACGGTATCCGCGCTCCATCCCCACGGATCGGGCACGAGCCCCGCGGACGAGGAGACAATCTCCCCCTTAAGGCCATAGCGCTCACGGAGCTCGCGGAGCTCTCCGGCCATCTCGCGGGGTGCGATTATGGCATCACCCTCACGGGCCCACCATGCAGGCAAAAGCGCCCCCGCCCTATGCAGCGCAGCCGCATGGGACGGGGGTGTATAGCAGACGGTGCCCTGCGCAAGGGCAAGGTCATTCTCGGGATTGAACAGGTGAATCCGGCTCAAAGCCCCATCTTTTTGGCAATACCGGCGGGGATGGCCGCGCGGTTGACATAGATGTCGAGGGTCTTGGCCAGGAAATAGGGCTCGGAAACATAGAAATATCCGTCATAGACCTGGTTGGTGTCCCACGAGTTCTTCACCTTATAATAATTGTTGCCGTTCTGGTCCTTGGCCTTTCCCACAATTATCATGCCGTGGTCGTCGGTGGTATCGTGGCTGTCGAACATCTCCTGACGCAGTTCCTGTGTCACGGCAATCTCCTCGACCGGCCCGGTGATGTTGTTCTGCTCCTCCTCACGCTCCTTGTCAGAGAGCTTGACCCAACGGGCCAGCTCGGTGCCCTCGAGGTCGGCGGCAGTCTTCTTCTTGGGGAGGACGGCAAAACCCTCTTTCCACTTGAATCCCGGCTCGCTCACGTCAGCGGCCCAGGCCACGGTATAGCCCTTGTCGATGGCATTGTCGACGATGGCCTTCATATCCTCCATAGGCACATTGTGATAGGGAAGCCAGAGCCAGTTGTCGGCCACCTCGAGGGGGAACTGCGTGTAGAACGGGTGATGGGTATAGGATGTCACGGGGATGAAATCGGCGGTGTTGAGGCCGAGCGAAGCGGCATACGACTTGGGTGTGTATGTCTTTCCGTCGACGGTGAATGTCTCGGGCTTCTTGCCCAGATAGGCGTCGAGGGTGGCGTCGAAGGCACCCTTCCATGCTGTTGATTTCTTGCCTTTCTTGTCGTTCACGGCCTCGACGATGCCTGTCAGCACGGGGTCGAGCTCATAGTGGTCGTGTTTCTCCTCGCCATACTCCAGGCCCTTGTAGACCTCCTCAGGCACGATGCCATAGTTGTCGATGACGTATGCCACGTCAAGCACCGAGCCTCCGGCGGCGAAATTGGTCTTTCCGTCCATGCGCACATAGCGGTCTGCCTTGTCGGCATAGCAGTTGCGTACAATCCACATCTCGCTAAGGTCCAGCTCCTTGCCGGTGTTGCGCAGAATCTCGTTCTCGATAAAGCCGAGCCCCGAGAAGCTCCAGCATGTGCCCGACTTGTTCTGGTCCTTGACAGATGTCCCGGGCACGACCTTGACATCCGTAAACTTGAATCCCTCGACCGAATCGGTCTTCTCCTCAGCACTCATCCCGAGGGCCGCGAGGGCTGAAAGTGCAAGTATATATCGTTTCATAATGTGGTAGATTGGTGATAATTATGTGCAAAGTTAACTGAAAATCCGCAAAAAGAGGCCATAAGTTAAGAAAAAATCGTAATTTTGCCGACTGAAAACAGATTTAACACGCAAATATGAAACGTTTCGTCACCTCGCTCGTCATATCACTCTGCATCCTCGCATACGCCATCCCCGCCGCCGCACAGTTCCGCTGGGGCCCGTCGGTCGGTATGTCCGTGAATAACCTCAAGTTCAAGCAAGAACTGTTCGATGTATCGAAGGGCATCGGCGGCTCGGCCGGTGTCAAGGCCGAGATGATGTTTCCGGGCATAGGCTTCGGACTCGACATGGGCCTCTATTACGAGCAGCGCGCCGCCACCCTCGACCTGGGGCAGAAACTGATATGGAGCTCCGAGGGGTACGGCAAGGAGAAAATCTGGCTGCACTCCATAGACATCCCCTTCAACCTCAAATTCAAATGGACCCGTATGCAGGGCCTCGAGGACTATATCGCGCCCTTTGTCTTCGGCGGCCCCGTCTTCACCATCCAGGCCGGACACTCGAAATGCGACGCCCTCAAGTATTCGGGCGGCGACGTGTCGCTCATCGTTGGCGGCGGCTTCGAGCTCTACCGCCGCTGGCAGGTATCGGCATCATACACCTGGGGCATGACATACGCCCTCAAGACCCGACTGCTCACCGACCTGTCGGCCCGCAACCGCACCATCGACATCAAGGTGACATATTTCCTGAAATAACCCACGCGGCACCCACTGCGCGACAATATCACGGAGGCGGCATCATGCACACGCATGGCGCCGCCTCCGCCGCATATACGGGATGATGTATGGCGTGAACATTAACGCAGCTATTTTTGTTTAACATTCATAACAAAATTTTATTAATATCCACCATACATCATATTATGGAAGTCATTACCGAAATCATTGGCAACATCCACCAGCCGGAATGGGCCGCCAAGGTCAAGGACATGCATGTCGAGAACCTCTATCTCGACCAGTGGACGGCTCAGAAAAGCCGTTTCCTCGTCACGAGCGACCATGGCAACGAATACCCCATAGCCCTGAAAAGAGGCTCGCGTGTAGCCGACGGCGACATCGTGGCCCTTGATCCCGTCAAGGGCAATGCCACAGTGCTTCGTCTCGACCTGAGCAATGTCCTGGTCATAGAGATGGGGGGACTCGTAGACCGCACTCCCGAAGAGATTATCCGCATCTCGGTCGAACTGGGGCACGCCCTCGGCAACCAGCACTGGCCCGCAGTGGTCAAGGGCACCAAGGTATATGTGCCCCTGACCGTAGACAAGAAAGTGATGCTCAGTGTCATGGAGACACACAACATCGAGGGTATCACCTATGAGTTCCAGCCGGGCACCGACATCATTCCCTACCTCGCCCCCCACGAGATCCGCCGTCTATTCGGCGGCGCGTCGCACGAGAGCCACTCACACGTTCACTGACCACATATATCCACCGCTGTCATGAAGATAATGCATCTGCTCCAGATGACCGACTCGACATTCCCGGTCGGCACCTTCTCGTTCTCCAACGGACTTGAGACCGCCTCGCACCTCGGGGTGGTGCATGATGCCGCGACCCTCGAGCAATACACCCGCTCGGTGGCGAGACAGGGTGCATTCTCAGACGGCGTGGCAGCCCTCATGGCCTTCCGCGCCGCAAAGGCCGGAGACCTCGAGGAGGTGGAACGCACCGACAGGGAGCTGATGCTGTTCAAGATGAACGACGAAGCCCGCATGATGCTGCAGCGCATGGGCAAGAAGCTGGCCGAGCTGGCCGTGAGGCTCTTTCCCGACGACACGCTGATAGCCTCGTGGCTCGGACACATCCGGGAAGGCTCCACTCCCGGCTCATATCCCGTGGCGCAGGGACTGTCGTTTGCCTCCTCCGGCCTCGGCGAGGACGAGCTCTTCGCCTCGCACCAGTATGGTGTCATCAACATGGTGCTGAGCGCCGCGCTGAGATGCGTCAGGGTCTCGCACTACGATACACAGCTCATACTGCAACGGCTGTGCGCCGAGTCGGACGCGCTCTACGAAGAGGCCCGCGTCATGACATTCGACGACATGAACTGCTTCGTGCCCGAGATGGATATATTCGCGTCGCTGCACGAGAAAGGCAACATGCGCATGTTCATGAACTGACAAAACAAACCCACAACAGAACAAACCCGCAACAACACATTATGTCAACCTGTAGAATAGGCATAGGCGGCCCCGTAGGCTCGGGCAAGACCGCCATAATCGAGGCCATCACTCCCCGTCTGCTCGAGAGGGGCATGAAGGTGCTCATCATCACCAACGACATCGTGACAACCGAAGATGCCAAGCATGTACGCAAGACCCTCAAAGGAATCCTGCTCGAGGACATGATCATCGGCGTCGAGACAGGCGCATGCCCCCACACCGCCGTGCGCGAGGACCCGTCGATGAACATCGCCGCCGTCGAGGAGATGGAGGCCAAGTTTCCCGACGCCGACATCGTGCTCATCGAGTCGGGCGGTGACAACCTGACGCTGACCTTCTCGCCCGCGTTGGTAGACTTCTTCATCTATGTCATCGACGTGGCCGCCGGTGACAAGATACCCCGCAAGGATGGTCCCGGCATATCGCAGAGCGACATCCTGGTCATCAACAAGACCGACCTCGCGCCCTACGTGCACGCCTCGCTCGAGGTGATGGACCACGACAGCCGCCTGATGCGTCCCGGCAAGCCGTTCGTGTTCACCAACGCCATGACCGGCGAGGGCATCGACGAGCTTGTCGACCTCATCTTCAAGATGGCGCTTTTCGACAAGAAATAACCTGAACCCACATAAAAGGACTACGACCATGGCATTCCCCGAGACATACGAATATACCGACGTCGACATCGTGAGCTTTGACAAGGCTCGCGAGATGCACCCCTATCTGGCCGTTCCGAGGGCCATGTATGTCGGCGCGCCCGGCAAGCACGGCTATCTCAGGATGGGATTCGAGCTCGACGGCTCGGGACGCTCGATTATGCGCGACCTCGACCGCAGGGCACCGCTGATAGTGCAGCAGGAGCTCTATTTCGACGAGGAGCTTCCCGGGATGCCATGCGTCTATATCCTGTCGTCGGGAGGCCCCAACGTCGACGGCGACAGGTATCGCCAGATAATCACCCTCAAGAAGGACTCGATGGCCTTCGTCTCGACGGGCGCGGCCACAAAGCTGGCCCGGATGCAGGACAACTACTCGGGACTGCTGCAGACAATCGAGCTCGACGAGGGCGCATATCTCGAATATCTGCCCGAACCCATCATACCGTGTGCCGACACACGTTTCATCAGCGACACGTGCATGAGGGTACACCCCACGGCCACGGTCTTCTACTCGGAGATATTCATGGGGGGACGCAAGTACTACGGCGGGGGCGAGCTCTTCAGATATGACATCCTCTCGGTCTGCACCCACGGCGAGCGCCCGGACGGCGAACAGCTTTTCCGCGAGAAGTTTGTCATCAGCCCCAAGTCCTTCCCAATACGCGACATCGGGGTGATGCACGGCTTCGACATATTCGCCAACGTGCTGGTGATGACCCCACAGGAGAACATTGCCCCCATCTACGACGCCACCGAGGCGTTCTACGACCCCAAGGCCCGGCTCGCTGCGGGAATAACCCATCTGCCCGGTGGGGCCGGACTGCTCTTCAAGGTTCTGGGCATGGAGACAGGGCCCGTGAAGAAGGTGGTCAGGGATTTCTGCTCGAAAGTGCGTATGCAGGTCAAAGGGAAACCCCTCCCCGCAGAGTTCCCCTGGAGATAACGGTTCACAAAAAAATCCGAAAGATATGAATTTCAACCAAATCAAGACGGCTGTCACCTCAGTGCTCAACGGATCGGGCCAGGTGATGTTCCAGCAGAATGTCTGGACCGGCCTGCTGTTCCTTGCCGGAATCTTCTGGGGTTCGTACGAGTGTCACACGCCACAGGTGGCATGGGGCGCCGTGGTCGGCCTCATAGTGTCAACCGTGGCAGGCTACCTGACCGAGCCGGACAAGACCGCGGGCAAAGAGGGCCTGTGGGGATTCAACGGCATACTTGTGGGATGCGCCTTCCCCACATTCCTCGACAACACATGGCTGATGTGGGCGGCAATGATATTCTGTGCCATGCTTTCGACATGGGTACGCACCGGGCTCAACAATGTTATGGCCCCGTCAAAGGTCAACTCACTCACCTTCCCCTTCGTGATGCTGACATGGATATTCCTTCTTGCCTCGCGCATAATGGACGGCATAGCCCCGGCATCGCTCTCCGAGCCCGAGCTGACCGAGCACTTCAATTTCGTGCTCGACACCTCGTTCGGCTCGCTTGTGGTCTACTGGCTCAAGGGGATATCGCAGGTCTTCCTCATCGACTCGTGGGTCACCGGCATCTTCTTCCTCGCCGCCCTCGCGGTCAACAGCCGCTGGGCTGCCCTCTGGGCTGCGATAGGCTCGGCTCTGTCCCTGGCCATGGCCTTACTGTTCAAGGCCGACGCCTCAGACATCACGGCCGGACTCTTCGGCTTCAGCCCCGTGCTTACGGCCATCGCCATAGGCTGCACATTCAACAAGCCCAACATCAAGTCGGCGGTATGGACACTTGTGGCCATAATCGCCACCGTATTCGTCCAGGCAGGGATGGATATGTTCTTCCAGCCCTTCGGACTTCCCACACTCACCGGCCCCTTCTGCGTCACCACATGGCTCTTCCTGCTGCCTCTCTACAAGTTCAGTGTTCCGGCCCCCAAACACAACGAATGGCACTCGCAGTGGGAGACATTTGTCGACGACCTGCGCCGCGACGAGCACGACATTGACAACCGTAAATAAAGGAACAATCCAAAGACTACTCTCATGCACATGGCAGACGCATTGGTTTCGCCCGCTGTAGCGGCCGGAGCCGGAGTGGCGGCGACAGCACTGATAGCCGTTGCGGCCACCAAGATAAAGAAGATCAGACGCGACGACATCGTGCCCCTGATGGGCGTGATGGGAGCATTCGTCTTTGCCGCGCAGATGATCAACTTCACCATCCCGGGCACAGGGTCGAGCGGTCACGTCATCGGCGGCGTGCTCCTCTCGGCCATCCTCGGCCCGTGGGCGGCGTTCATCACCCTCTGCTCGGTACTCATAATCCAATGCCTGGTATTTGCCGATGGGGGTCTCATGGCCCTCGGCTGCAACATCATCAACATGGCCGCGACATCGTGCCTGCTGGCCTATCCCCTCATCTACCGCCCCATAGCCGGACGCGGCCCCAAGCCGTGGCGCATCATGGCCGCCTCGGTGACCGCCTCTGTCCTGGCGCTCGAGGTCGGCGCCCTCGGCGTGACACTCGAGACCGAGATATCGGGCATAACCGCCCTCCCCGTCCCGACATTCCTTGCGTTCATGCTCCCCATCCATCTCGCCATCGGCGCGGTCGAGGGGATAGCCACCGGCGCGGTGCTCTGTTTTGTGGCCAGATACAGGCCAGAGACCCTGTATGATGCCGCGACAGACACAGAGCGCACCACACGCAGCTCGCGCAAGGTCATCTGGGGTTTCGTCATCGGAGCCCTGGTACTCGGAGGCGCCTTCACATGGATCGCATCATCATTCCCTGACGGGCTCGAATGGTCGATAGAGCGTACCTCGGGGCTCACCGACCTCCCCTCGGCCATACCCGCCACTGCCGTGATGCCTGACTATGACTCGACCTTCGCAGGCATCATCGGCGCCACCATCGTCATGATAATGCTCTGGGCCATAACCGCGCTGCTGTTGCGGCGCACCCCGGCAACGGCCCGCAAGAGGGCGGAACAAAACGGCAAGAAATGAAACCATCGCGTCTCGAACAGGCAATAGTCACCCTCAACGCGCGCCAGATGGCGGCTGATGATGACTCGCACATCGCAGGGATAGACCCGCGTGCGCTGCTTGTCGTGACACTGTTCTATCTTGTGGCCCTCCTCAGTGTGCCCGTGCGCAGCGCGGGGATGCTGATATGGTTTGCGGTCTATCCGATAGTCACCTCCCTGCTGGCCCATGTCGAATACGGACGCATCTTCTGCCAGTCGCTCTATGTGCTGCCGCTGCTTGTGGCCATCGGCATATTCAATCCATGGTTCGACCGTGACACGGCCTTCATGGCCGGGAATGTGGCGGTGAGCCGCGGCTGGGTCAGCTTTGTCTCCATCATCATCCGCGGCCTGCTGTCGGTACAGGCGCTTCTCCTGCTGATACGTGTGGCCGGATTCAACGGCATGTGCGGTGCCATGCGGCGACTCAAGGTGCCGAGGGTGCTGGTGACGCAGCTGCTCATGGTCTACCGCTATCTGAGCGTGCTGCTGGCCGAGGCACTGACAATGCACCGCGCCCGTCTGGCACGCGGATACGGCAATACCTCGTATGGTCCGAAAATGTGGGGCCCCTTCGTGGGACAGCTGATGCTTCGCACAGTCGAGCGCGCCCGATGCGTAGACATGGCCATGAAGGCGCGCGGTTTTGACGGCACCCTCCCCACCGGTCCTGAAAAGCGCTGGACCACACCAGACACCGTTTATTGTCTCGCATGGATTCCGATTATCGCGGCCCTCCGCCTGGCCGACCTGTCGTCCATTATGTTGAACCTCCTGAAGATATGACACCCCTATGGCCACCGCACTCCGATTCAATGACGTTTGCTTCTCCTATCCGGGCGGACAGGAGGTGCTGCGCCATGTCTCGTTCGAGGTGGCAGAGGGTGAGAAAGTGGCCCTCGTGGGGCTGAACGGCTCGGGCAAATCTACCCTGCTCCTCCACACAAACGCCCTGCTCACCCCGGCCTCGGGCACTGTCGAGGTCAACGGCACAGTGATTGACCGCAAGAACGCCGACATGGCCCGCAAGGCCGTGGGTATGGTGTTCCAGAACTCAGACGACCAGCTCTTCATGCCCACCGTCGAGGCCGATGTCGCATTCGGCCCGCGTAACATGGGGCTCGCAGAGTCCGAGGTTGACGCGCGCGTGGAACGTGCCCTCGCCATGACAGGCTGCACGGCACTGCGCAAGCGTCCTCCATTCCAGCTCTCGGGAGGTCAGAAACGCATGGTCTCCATAGCCACCGTGCTGTCTATGAAGCCCGGCATACTCGTGTTCGACGAGCCCACCTCGGGGCTCGATTTCGCCGCACGCGCGCAGTTCATCGGCATCGTCGACCGTCTCCCCCACACCCTGCTCATGTCGAGCCACGACATGGAGCTCGTGGCCCGACTGTGCAGCCGTGCCATAGTCATGAACCATGGCCGCATCACATACGACGGCCCGGTCGACACACTCCCCTATCCGACAATAACCGACTTAAATGGCCTGAATCATGAAGAATGACCGTACGCAGACACCCGTCAACATGGCCGACATGCCTCTGGGCATGCGCCAGATAAGCATTGTGCTGATAGCTTCGCTGGGGCAGTTCATCGGCCAGGGACTGGCCACGCTCGTCGGCATTGTCATCCCCCTGATGCAGCTGGCAGCCCACCCCGAGCTCTCGGCCGGGCTGCAGGGACTCATGGGGTGCATATCGCTGATAGGCATTATGATAGGCACCGTTGTGTTCGGGCGCCTGAGCGACCGCTATGGCTACCTGCTCTTCTTCAGGCTCTGTCCCCTCATCATCGCCGTGTCATCGCTGGTGGCCGTGTTCGTCCCAACCGTGACGGTGGTGCTGGTGTGTCTCTTCCTGATGGGATTCGCCATCGGCGGCGAGTACAGCCTCGACCCCGACTACATATCCGAGCTCATGCCGGTCAAGTGGCGCGTCTACATGGTAGGAGTGGCCAAGGCTCTCGCGTCGGCCGGAAGCGCCGTCGTGGCCGCCGTGTGCTATTTCTGGATCATACGCAAGGGGAATCCCGGGATATGGCCCGACCTCTTCCTCATCATCACCGCTATCTCGGCACTGATGCTGCTGTTGCGCATAGGATTTGCCCAGAGCCCGCAATGGCTGATGAGCCACGGACGCAAGGCCGAGGCCGAGGCTGCCGTGCGTAAGCTGCTCGGCCCTGACGTGGTGATGGAGGCCGCTCCAAAGGCGGTCTCACACGCTCCCGCCAAGGAGAGCTTCGGGGAGTTCATACGAAATAATTTCTCCAAGATAATCCTCACGGGGGTACCCTGGGCATGCGAGGGGCTCGGTGTCTACGGCATCGGCATCTTCCTGCCCGTGCTCATAATGAGCTTCCATCTCGACACTCTCCCGGCCTCGGCCACGCAGCTCGAGCACATCACCCATTCGGTCGGCCTCACATTCGTGCTATGCCTGGTGATGATGGTGGGCTTCGCATTCGGCATAATGATGCTGCGGCGCGCGGGGCACCTGAAGATGCAGACCGTAGGGTTCTGGATGAGCGCGGCGGGACTGGGGCTACTCATGTGCGCCTACCTCATGCACTGGCCCGCATGGATAGCCATAGGTGGATTCGTCATCTTCGAGATATTCCTCAACGCCGGGCCGCACCTCATCACCTTTATCCTCCCAAGCAGCATCTATCCTGTCGATGACAGGGGCACAGGCTCGGGTATCGCGGCGAGCGTCGGCAAGTCCGGGGCGGTCATCGGCGCATTCATCATCCCCGTATTGCTCAAATGGGGTGGCGCGACGCTCGTGCTCATCGTCTCCATCGCCGTCATGGTGCTCGGAGCCCTCGTCACCTCAATCATGGGACGCGTCGTATCGAAGGAGAACTGACGGCATTAACGCATATATTTCGCATAAGGTGCTTTTATCTTCGCGGGTAAAAAAGCCTTATGCGAAATGCTTTTATCATGCTGGTGCTTGCCGGAGCATCCTTTGCGGCCGGACGCCTCACGCACAGGTGTGACCCGGTCGCACCCCGGATTGTCGAGCTGTGCGACACGATAACACGCACCGACACACTGCGCGTACGTGTGCCTGAGTATGTCGAGCGGCCGGAGGCGCGCACCGTCACCGTACGCGATACAGTGACCCTACCTGCCGTGACCCGCGTATATGAGGACACCGCATTCCGCGCGGTGGTCAGCGGCATAGACCCGCGTCTCGACTCGCTGACCCTCTATCCGCAGGTGCGCACCGTGACGCGAACGCTCTCCACCACTCCGCGCCGCTGGGGACTCGGCATCACTGCCGGACTGGCTGTGACACCCCGTGGCCTGTCACCCGCCCTGACGGTCGGAGTGACATACACCATCCCCTGGCCCTGACCGCAGACGAAAACCGCCCGGAAGCATCCTGTGCCTCCGGGCGGTTCTTGTCATGCAAATCTATATGTATGCTGTCAGTTGTCAGCTGAACCAATAGAGCTGTGCCAGCGGGAGCTCCTTTGCAGGGGGTACGGTAGCGAGCACGCCGTCGACATAGACATTGAATGTCTCGGGATCAACCTCGATATGAGGCAGTGCGGTGTTGCGCACCATGTCGGCCTTCGAGAGCTGGCGCACGCCATGTACGGGATAGAAGATATTGTCGGTGCCGATACGTGCGGCCAGACCTGCGTCGAGCGACGCGCGCGACACGAAACGTGCGCATGTGCGGGGCATTGCCTTGCCGAAGGCGCCGAACATCGGGCGCATTATCTTGGGCTGCGGGGTGGGCAGCGATGCGTTGGGGTCGCCCATGTTGGCCCAGTTGATGAGGCCGCCCTTGATGACCATCTTGGGCTTTGTGCCGAAGAACTCGGGTTCCCAGAGCACGAGGTCGGCCATCTTGCCAACCGCGATAGAGCCGAGCAGGTCGGAGATACCGTATGTAATGGCGGGATTGAGGGTTATCTGTGCCAGATAACGGAGCACACGGAAATTGTCGTTGCTGTCAGAGTCCTCGGGGAGCTTGCCGCGCACCTGCTTCATGTATGATGCCATCTGGAACGTACGCATGAACGACTCGCCCACACGGCCCATGGCCTGAGAGTCTGACGACACCATCGAGATTATGCCGAGGTCATGGAAGATATTCTCGGCGGCCTGTGTCTCGGGACGCACACGGCTCTCGGCAAACGCCACATCAGAGGGGATGAGCGGGTTGAGGTTGTGGCAGACCATAATCATGTCGAACAGCTCGGCCTGCGAGTTGATGCCGAAGGGGAGGGTCGGGTTGGTCGACGACGGAAGCACGTTGGCCATCGAGGCAACCTTGAGGAGGTCGGGGGCATGGCCGCCGCCGGCACCCTCGGTGTGATAGGTATGGATGGTACGTCCGTCGATGGCGGCAATCGAGTCCTCGACATATCCGCCCTCGTTGAGCGTATCGGTATGGATGGCCACCTGCACGTCAAACTTGTCGGCCGACGTCATGCAGGCACGTATGGCCGCAGGTGTCGAGCCCCAGTCCTCGTGAATCTTGTATCCGCAGGCTCCGGCCACAATCTGCTCGTCAAGGGTCTCGGCCACAGACGAGTTGCCTTTGGCCAGGAAGCCCATGTTGATGGGGAGTCCCTCGGATGCCTCGAGCATCTTGGCTATGTTCCAGCGACCCGAGGTGATGGTGGTACCGTTGGTGCCGTCGGTCGGGCCGATGCCGCCGCCGATGAGGGTGGTGATGCCGTTGCTGAGGCAGTCGTATGCCTGCTGCGGCGACACGAAATGCACGTGTCCGTCGATACCTGCGGCAGTCAGGATAAGATGCTCGCCCGAGATGGCGTCGGTCGAGGGACCGGTGCAGAGTGTCGGGGTCACACCCTCCATGATGTTGGGGTTACCGGCCTTGCCGATACCTGCGATCTTGCCGTCCTTGACACCGACATCGGCCTTGATTACACCGAGCAGCGGGTCGAGGATGGTGACGTTGGTGATGACGAGGTCGAGCGACCCGGCATCAGACGTGATTGTGTTGGCCGTGCCCATGCCGTCGCGGATGGTCTTGCCGCCTCCGTAGACGACCTCGTCGCCGTAGACGCGGAGGTCCTTCTCTATTTCGACATAGAGGTCTGTATTGCCCAGGCGGATCTTGTCGCCTGTGGTCGGGCCAAACAGATTGTTATATTCTTGTCTGGATATTTTAGCCATGATGGTGGAATATTTTGTGAGGTGGAGAATGTGAGGTTAGGATTTTGAGGTATATTCGGCTTCGGCCTCATCTTGAGGCACATTCTTGAATCCGTATTCCTCCATACGCCTGAAGGCGCGGGTCTCACGCGGATAATATGTAGGCGTATCCTCGAGTCCGGCAAAACCGTCGACAAGGCCATTGAATCCGATGATGCGCTGCTTGCCTGCGAAGGTCACAAGCTCGACCTCCTTCTCCTCGCCCGGCTCAAAACGTACAGCCGTCGTGGCGGGAATGTTGAGATGATACCCGAATGCGGCTTTGCGGTCGAACTCAAGGTATCTGTTTACCTCGAAGAAATGGAAATGCGAGCCAACCTGTACGGGACGGTCGCCGGTATTGCGCACCTTGAGGCTGACGGTGCGCCGGCCGACATTATACTCGATGTCGCCGTCGGCCAGGATAACGCCTCCGACCGGGACAGGCTGTGCGGGTGTGAACGCGGGAGTGTCGGGATAAGCGATCTGAGGCTTGCCCTGATATGTGCCCTGGAGCGTGGTATAGGTGTCTTTAGACGTATCCTGCCCCTGGGGTGTTGAGTTTGTAGCCATATCTGACAGTTTAGAGAGTTTATGTTTTTATGTTTAGGTGAGCCTGACCCTACTTGATGGGATGGTGGATGCTCACGAGGCGCGAGCCGTCGGTGAAGACCGCCTCGACCTGAAGCAGTGTTATCATGTCGGCCACACCGTCCATCACCTGGTCTTTCTTGAGCACATTGGATGCGTCATGCATCACTTCTTCGACAGTCTTGCCTTCGCGGGCCCCTTCGAGCGCGCACGAGGTGATATAGGCCACAGACTCAGGATAGTTCAGCTTGAGTCCTTTGTTGAGGCGGCGTTCGGCAATCATGCCGAGAGTGAGAAGCGTCAGCTTGTCTTGCTCTTTGGGTGTTAAATGCATAAAGCGACAGTGTATTTAAAAGGTTAGCAAATTCCGGGTTCCGTTTTTTACGGCACGAGGCGTATCACAATTTAAAACATTGATTTTTCATATTTTGTTCATGCTCAGGCATCTTTTTTCTCACTCTCCTCCCTCCCTTTCTTCAGCTGCCGGGTCACATAGTCCGTGAGGTAGACCGTGAACAGCGGGAAGATGACCATGCCGGTTATAGGGAGTATCACCGCAACAATCTTGCCGGACACCGTGACGGGCGAGATGTCGCACCCGACGGTAGACAGGTTCATCGCCGACCACCAGAGAGCCGTCCAGTATGAGTTGACCTGGGGATTTACCCCGGCCTCGCGCTGGTAGAATATGAGCGAGCAGAAATATGCCACGAGTATCATTATCACCAGATACGACATGAAGAGGCTCGTGACGGCATTGGACGACAGATAGCTTATCACTATCGAGAGTGCAAGGGCGCCGCGTGCCAGAGGGATGAAGCGCACGAAATAGAGTGCGTCGTGGCTGAGATGGATATCCATCTGGTTGATGATGTTGAGATACGGTATCGACAGCAGCAGGAACAGAAGCCTGTGGCGGAAAAAACGCCACTTGTCGTCGGAATAGTGCATCTCGACAAAAAAGTCGATTATGAACACCACGCATACCCAGAACTGGAACGACATGTATGAATGGTTGTTGAGGAAATTGACCCTCTCGAATGTGTCTATGGATATCCACACGATAAGCATGACAGACAGGATGAGGACAATGACATTCATTGTCCCCTGTATATACTCTGCGGATTTTTTCTTGACCGGCGCAGACGGCGTGGCAGGAGTACTCATAGTTGAAATCGTATTAACATTCTTTAGAGTTTTAACGCTCCTAAGCCCCGTTTGTTCAACAGTTTCCGTAGGTCGTCAGGACAAGTGAGGAGCCTTTGTGAAGGTTATCCCCGAAAATTTGCATTTGTGGCGGAAAAAGTTTAAATTTGCATGAATTTAATGCGTAAGAAATAAATGAAATTAGTAGGAGCACACGTTTCGGTGGAACAGGGGGTGAGCAATGCCCCTCTGAACGCACGCCAGATAGGCGCCAGGTCGTTCGCCCTGTTCACCCGCAACCCGTCCCGCTGGACATCCAAGCCCATATCTGCCGCCGAGGCCGAGAGGTTCAAGGCCAACTGCGCCGAGTGTGGATATGATGCCTCGGTGATACTGCCGCATGACAGCTTTCTGATAAATCTCGGGTCGCCCGACCCCGACAAGCTCGCCAAAAGCCGTGAGGCTTTTCTTGACGAGATGCGCCGTTGCGAGCAGTTAGGGCTGACGATGCTGAATTTCCATCCCGGCAGCCACATGCGCGAGATTGAGCCCGACCGGTGCCTCGACCTGATAGCCGAGTCGCTCAACATGATACTCGACAAGACAGCAGGTGTCAAGGCCGTCATCGAGAACACGGCCGGACAGGGGAGCAACCTCGGATATACCTTCGAGCAGATAGCCCGTATCATAGACCGTGTCGAGGACAAGAGCCGCGTGGGGGTATGCATTGACACCTGTCACGCCCACTCGGCGGGATATGACATGACGACACCCGAGGCATACGACCGCACGTGGCGCGAGTTCGAGGAGGTGATCGGGCTGCGATATTTCTCGGGCATGCACCTCAACGACACCCTGAAGGCGATAGGCTCGCACGTAGACCGCCACGCTTCGATAGGCACAGGGCTGCTCGACAGGGCCTTCTGGACACGCCTGATGAACGACCCCCGTATGGACGGCATACCCCTCATACTCGAGACCCCGGACGACACGATCTGGGCTGAGGAAATCAAGTTCCTCACCGGACTCGAGACCAACAGCGACGCATAGGCACCCCCGTTTTTCCCGACAGACAATACTTACACTTAATTTCCAATACACAATCATGAGTCAAACTAAACCGGATCAGAGTTTCTGGAAACTCTGGAACCTCAGTTTCGGATTCTTCGGAGTCCAGATTGCATACGCGCTTCAGAGCGCAAATATCTCGCGTATATTCGCCACCATCGGTGCCGACCCTCATTCGCTGAGCTATTTCTGGATTCTGCCCCCGCTGATGGGCATCCTCGTGCAGCCTCTCGTCGGTGCCGCAAGCGACCGCACATGGAACCGTTTCGGACGCCGTCTCCCATATCTCATACTCGGTGCCGCAATCGCAGTCATAGTGATGTGCCTCCTGCCTAACGCAGGCAGCTTCGGATTCACCATCGGGGGCGCCATGATATTCGGCTTCATCGCCCTGATGTTCCTCGACACCTCAATCAACATGGCCATGCAGCCCTTCAAGATGCTCGTGGGCGACCAGGTGAACGAGAAACAGAAGGGTCTCGCCTATTCGATACAGAGCTTCCTCTGCAACGCCGGAAGCCTCGTGGGCTACCTGGCCCCCATCACCCTCACGGCTATAGGAATCAGTAACATCGCCCCCCGAGGCGAGGTGCCCGCCACGGTGACATACTCATTCTATATCGGCGCCATCATCCTGGTGCTCTGCGTCATCTACAGCTTCGTATTCATCCGCGAGATGCCCCCGGCCGAATACCGCAAGTTCCACGGCATCAAGGACGAGCCCGCAGGGCCCAAGCCCAAGCGCGCGGGTATGCTCACGCTGCTGCGTCATGCCCCCAAGACCTTCTGGACTGTGGGTCTGGTGCAGTTCTTCTGCTGGTCGGCATTCCTCTATATGTGGACATACACCAACGGCGCCATCGCCGACACCGTGTGGAACACCACCGACACCCATTCGGAGGCATATCAGCAGGCTGGCAACTGGGTCGGCGTGCTATTTGCAGTACAGGCCGTGGGCTCGGTCATCTGGGCCGTGGCCATACCGATGTTCAAGAACCACAAGATGGTCTACTCGCTCAGCCTCATCCTCGGTGGCCTCGGGTTCATCTCGACCATCTTCATCACTAACCAATATGTTCTGTTCTTCTCGTTCCTGCTCATAGGGTGTGCATGGGCCGCTATGCTCGCGCTCCCCTTCACCATCCTCACCAACTCGATCTCTGGCGAGAACATGGGCACATATCTCGGCCTCTTCAACGGCACCATATGCCTGCCGCAGATATGCGCCGCCGCACTCGGAGGCCTCATCCTGCCGCTGCTCGGAGGCCGTCAGGTGAGCATGCTCGTCCTGGCCGGTGTGCTGCTCATAGTCGGCGCATGCTGCGTGGGCTTTGTCAAGGAGACCTACGCCGAGGCACGCAAGACCGACAAGATGCTGAGCGAAGAACTTTAAGAACATCTGAACCGTTTAAATATAAGACATATAAGACTTACAGGACTTATATGTCTTATATTTTTTATCCGAGAAAATATGACTGCAGACACTGAAACCCATCCCTGGCCGCCGTTTATCCCCGAGGGGGCCAAGGTACTCATAATGGGCACTTTCCCGCCCGGACCCCATCGCTGGAGCATGGAGTTCTACTATCCCAACCGCACCAACGATTTCTGGTTCATGATGGGACTGATATTCTTCGGCGACAGATATGCCCTATACAACCGCGACACACGGCTGTTTGATCTCGATGCCATCAAGCGGCTCCTCAACGAGCGGGGCATCGCCCTCAACGACACGGGGCGCGTGGTTCGCCGTCTCAAGGGTAATGCCTCGGACAAGTTTCTCGAGATAGTTGAGCCGGTGCCACTTTTCGATGTGCTCGCCCGGATGCCCCACTGTCACACCGTGGCGACGACCGGCGAAAAAGCCGCCGGAGTCATAGCTTCGCTCACAGACACCGCGATACCGAAGATGGGCGAGATGGTCACCTCGGCCGACGGACTGCATATCTGGCGAATGCCATCCACCTCGCGCGCATACCCAATGAAACTCGAGAATAAAGCCGCTTATTACGAAGAACTCTTCCGCTCGTGCGGGATAGTTTAAAGAGGAAAGAATTAAAGTTTAAAGATTAAAGAGTAAAGTTTAAAGAATACCATAAGAGGCTTAAAAGTCAATATTATATTGACTTTTAAGCCTCTTAATAGATTAATCAAAGTCTAAAGTCTTTAACCTTTAAACTTTAATTCTTTCCTCTTTAAACTCTCACGCAAACTTGCTCCAGTCGACCTTGCTCATGTCACCGGAGGCGAGGAACTCGGTGTGGAATGCGAGCGATGCCTCGAGGGTGTGAGGGGTCTGGCCCCCACGGGTCGACAGCTTGAGATAGTCGCGCAGGAGCTCGCGATACATCGGGTGAGCGCAGTTGTCGATAATCGAGTGTGCGCGTTCCACGGGGTCAAGACCGCGCAGGTCGGCAATGCCCTGGTCGGTGACGAGGACGTCGACAGAGTGCTCGGTGTGGTCTACGTGCGACACCATGGGGACGATGTTCGAGATCTTGCCCTCCTTGGTGATAGAGGGGCACGAGAAGATGGCGATATATGCGTTGCGTGTAAAGTCGCCCGAGCCGCCGATGCCGTTCATCATCCTTGTGCCGGTGACGTGGGTCGAGTTGATGTTGCCGAAGATGTCGGCCTCGAGCGCGGTGTTCATGGCGATTACACCGAGACGGCGGATAACCTCGGGATTATTGGATATCTCGGAGGGACGGAGCACCATGTGCTGCTTGAAGAAGTCCATGTTCGAGATTACCTCGTCCTCGACCTCGTTGCTGACGGTGAGCGAGCATGACGAACCGAACTTGCAGCGCCCCTTCTTCATCAGGTCGATGACGGCATCCTGCATCACCTCGGTGTACATCTCGAAGGGAGGAATCTCCTTGGCGTCTGCCAGGCCGTAGAGCACGGCATTGGCCACATTGCCCACACCCGACTGCAGGGGGAGGAATGTCGACGGGATGCGTCCGGCACGGAGCTCGGCCATGAGGAAGGCGCAGACATTGGCACCGATCTGCTTGGTGGTCTCGTCGAGCGGAGTGAAGGGCTTGACACCCTCGTAGTTGTCGCTCATCACCACACCGACAATCTTGTCGGGGTCGAGCTTGAGCACGGGAGAGCCTATGCGGTCGCTGGGCTTGAAGATGGGTATGACGTCGCGGTGAGGGGGATCAAGGGGCAGGTAGATGTCATGGAGTCCATAGAGGGCATGACGCAGCTTCTCGTTGAGCTCGATGACAATCTTGTCGGCCATCTTGGCCACGGTGGGCACATTGCCGACACCCGTACCGACCACTACAGTACCGTCATCCTGGATATCGCTCACCTCAATGATGGCGAGGTCAAGCTTTTCGCCAAAGAATCCGTAGCGGAGCTTCTGGGCGGCTTCCGAGAGATGAAGGTCGAAATAATGCGCGTCGTGCGAGTTGATGCGCTTGCGCAGGTCGGGATGGTTCTGATAGGGTGTACGTTTTCCGATGGCATTGGCGCGTGCCAGAATGCCGTCGCACATGTCTGACGTCGAGGCACCTGTGATGATGTTGATCTTGAAGGGCTCGCCCTGGGCGTGCAGTCTCTCGGCCTTGGCAGCGATGGCCTGTGTCACCACCTTGGGTGAACCGGGAGCGGTGAATCCTGAGAAACCGCATTTGGCATCGTTGAAAAACAGCTCTGCTGCTTCTTCGGGGGTGAGAATGGGAAATCTCATATCGTAGTTACTGGAATTAGTAGTTTGGAGTTTAAGGGTTTAAGGGTTTATAGTTTTTCTAGTTCAGCTAGAAAAACTATCCGCCTTGTCAGAACTTGCGTTCAAGCAGCCAGGAGTCAACCATAGCCTGCCGCCAGCGGGCGAAATGCGCCGCACGGGCTTCGGCCTCGGCCGGATCCTCGGCCACCATGGGAGGGGTCTCCTCTGCCGGGTCAGCCTCCATGTCGGCTGTCACCCTCACACCCTCGTGGGGCAGGGGCACACGCGCCGTCTCCTTAGGCTTGGCGACAGGAGTGGCCACAGCGCGCACGTCAGGGGCAGACACGGTCTCAGGGACGCGATGCGGGGTATCGTGTCCCTCTTTATTTCCATTGGCCTTCTTCAGAATCCAGTCAAGGAAATACGCGCCTCCGATGGCAAGCACCGTAAGTATGAAATTCTCCATCAGGCAAGTCTGACTAATTGCGGAAAATTGTGTAATTTTGTGCAAAAATACCAAATATTGCCCGTTCATCAAAGAACGAGGCGAAAAAAGTTGATTCTGACCAACAAAAATGACTGAAACACGAAAATTATATATCGAGACCTACGGCTGCCAGATGAATGTGGCCGACAGCGAGGTCGTGGCCTCAATCATGGCGACCGCCGGATATGACACTGTCGCCACCCCCGAGGAGGCCGACGCCGTGCTGCTCAACACCTGCTCTATACGCGACAATGCCGAACAGAAGGTGCTGTCGCGCCTGGCATGGCTGGGGTCGCTGCGCCGCCGTCGCGGACGTGACCTGCCACGGCTCATCATCGGCGTGGTCGGGTGCATGGCCGAGCGTGTCAGGGAAGACCTCGTCACCAACCACGGGGTTGACCTCGTCGCAGGCCCGGACGCCTACAACGACCTGCCCAACCTGTTCGCCTCGGTCGAGGCGGGCGAGAAGGCCGTAAACATCGAGCTCAGCACCACCGAGACATACCGCGACATCATCCCGTCGCGCCTCGGAGGCCCGAAGGTGGCAGGCTTCATCAGCATAATGCGCGGCTGCAACAATTTCTGCTCGTACTGCATCGTGCCCTACACACGCGGACGCGAACGCTCGCGCGAGCCCGAGAGCATCCTCGCAGAGCTGGCCGACCTCCGCGCCCGCGGATTCAGGGAGGCGACCCTGCTGGGCCAGAATGTCAACAGCTACAGCTACACCTATCCCGACGGGCGCAAGGTCGATTTCCCCACACTGCTCGGGATGGTTGCCGACGCGGCGCCCGACATGCGCATCCGCTTCACAACATCGCACCCCAAAGACATGAGCGACGAGACCATCGCCGTCATCGCCTCGCGCCCCAACATCTGCCGCCATATCCACCTGCCCGTTCAGTCGGGCTCTGACAAGGTACTCCGCTCGATGAACCGCAAATACACCCGCGAATGGTATCTTGGGCGCATCGCGGCCATACGTGCCGCCATCCCCGACTGCGGCATCTCGACAGACCTCTTCACAGGATTCCACGACGAGACCGAGGAGGATTTTCAAGACACGCTCTCGCTGATGCGCGAGGTCGGTTTCGACTCGGCCTTCATGTTCAAGTATTCCGAGCGCCCCGGCACATTAGCCGCCCGCACGATGCCCGACAATGTGCCTGAGGATGTCAAGATAGACCGTCTGAACCGCATGATAGCCCTGCAGAACGAGCTATCGCTCGAGTCGAACCGTCGCGACGTGGGCAAGGAGTTTGACGTCCTCGTCGAGAGCGTCTCCAAGCGCTCTAAAGAACAGTTTGTAGGGCGTAACTCGCAGAACAAGGCCGTAGTGCTGCCGCGAGGCGACTATCGCGTGGGCGACACCGTGAGGGTACGCATCGTGTCGGCATCATCGGCCACCCTCTTAGCCGAGCTGATATGACAGGTCTCCCCGCCACAGTCGATGCGTTCTGCCGCCTCCATGCGCTGCTCCCGCCACAGGACAACCCCGTGGCGGTGGGGCTGAGCGGAGGTGCCGACTCGGTGGCACTATTGCGGGTACTCGTGAGCCTCGGTGTCAAGGTCGAGGCATATCACTGCAATTTCCATCTGCGCGGAGCCGAGAGCGACCGCGACGAGCAATTCTGCCGCGACCTGTGCCGACAGATGGGAATACCGCTCGCCATCAGGCATTTCGATGTGGCAGCCCGTATGGCCGGGACCGGCGAGTCGGTCGAGATGGCTTGCCGTGAGCTGCGCTATGGCTGGTGGCGGTCGTCGGGAGTAGGGACACTTGCCGTCGCGCATCATGCCGACGACAATGCCGAGACCCTGCTGCTCAACCTGATGCGCGGTACAGGTCTGCGTGGACTCAAGGGAATGCTCCCCCGCAACGGCCACATCATACGTCCACTGCTCTGTGTAGGACGTGAGGAGATACTTGAGTATCTGGAATCCATCGACCAGGACTATGTGACCGACTCGACCAACGCCGCCTGCGAGTATCGCCGCAACCGCATACGCAACCGTCTGCTGCCTGTGTTCGAGGAGCTTTTCCCGGGGAGTGTGGAGGGCATCAAGCGCACCGTCGGGAGCCTGTGGGGCAATTTCGCCATATACGAGGATGCTGTCGGAAGGTTGCGCGGCAAATATACCGCGGCAGACTCGGGCGACATCCTTATAGACCGCATCAAGGCCGAGGAGGCCGACCCTGCGAGCGTCCTATATGAGATTCTGGCTCCCGAGGGATTCAATATCGACCAATGCCGCGACATGCTCAATCCCGCCGAGACCCTCTCTGGACGTCGTTTCGGCAACCGCATCATGGAGCATGGGGTGCTGTCGATTATCCCCCAGGAGACAGCCGCACACTCCCTCACCCTCGATGCCCCACCCTTCAGCCTCACCGAGATAGACCGGGAGGAGTTCAAGGCCATCATCGGTTCGGGAAATGCGGGGCGCGATGTCATGTTCATGGACGCAAGCGTCCTTGACGGCAATCCAGAGTTCATGCTGCGCCCGTGGCGCGAGGGGGACAGGCTCGCACCCTTCGGCATGAAAGGGACACGTCTGGTGAGCGACATTTATTCTGACGCAAAAATTGGCGTCGCGCGTCGTAACCGCTATCCCCTCCTTGTGCTCGGCGACAAGATACTCTGGGTGTGCGGACTGCGTGCGTCACGCCATTATGCCGTGACCCCGCGGACAGAAAGAATATTGATGATAAGATACTCGTTATGATACTCAAGATAAAAGGCATGGTATGCCGTCACTGCATAGAGGCGGTGACCGACCTGCTCGTCTCGGCAGGGCTCACGGTGAAGGATGTCGCTCTCGGCAGTGCGGAAATCGAGGAGACCCTCGATGACGATGCACTGCGGATGCTCGACTCGCTGCTTGCCGCCAAAGGATTCAGTCGTCCCGTCTCGCCAGACGAGGAGACCGTCGAGCGTATAAAACAAGCCGTCATCGAGCATGTGCGTCAGGCCGACAGATGCCGCCTCAACCTCTCGGCGTGCCTTGAGGAGCATCTGCACATTCCCTATGACACACTGAGCCGCATATTCTCGTCGCTCGAAGGGCGCACGGTCGAGAAATATCAGATAGCCCAGCGTGTCGAGTGGGTCAAGGAACTGTTAGGTTACGGCGAGATGACAGTCAGCGAGATAGCCGATTATACCGGCTACTCGAGTGCCGCACACCTGTCGCGGCAGTTCAAGTCTGTCACAGGGCTCACTCCCACCGAATATCTCCGCGCCACAGCCTCGCGCCGTCCCCTCAACGAGGTGTGACACATACAACAGTACCGACACTCTCCACTCCATGTTCAAAAAGACACTACTCGCCCTCTCGGGGTTCATCTGCCTCCATACCGCCCATGGCGCGCTGCCGCACTACACTGTAGTGAACGGAAAGGATGTGCCGTCGGCCGATGCGGGCGCCATTACACGCCTGATTGTCACATCAGACGCTCTCGGCGACAACATGACTGTCGACATATGGCTTCCGGCAGGATATGACGGCAACAATCAGTCACGACGCTATCCTGTAATCTACACACACGACGGCCAGAACCTGTTTGACCCGGCCATGTCGTTCGCATCCGTGGCATGGGAGCTCGACAGGACTGCCACGGCACTTGCCTCGCAGGGGGTAATTTCCGTGCCGATCATAGTCGGAATCAATAACCGTGGATCCATGCGGCCCAATGATTATTTCCCGGAGAAAGCTGCAGCATATATCCCGGAAGAGGATGTCAGCTCGACACTGATATGGGATACATGCAGCGAAGGCTTCTACGGCGACGAGCATGCGGCGTTTGTCGCCACCGAACTGAAACCTCTCATCGACTCGCTCTACAATACCTCGGCCGACCGCACGCATACCTTTGCCTTAGGCTCGTCGATGGGCGCGCTCGCGTCCCTGTATCTGCTGTGCGGGTATCCCGACATATTCGGGGGCGCCGCATGTATGTCGACCCACTGGACGGGCTCGTTCAGGATGAATCCGGACTATACCCTCGTGCCCGACCCGGTATGCTCGCAGGCATTGCTCGGATATCTCGACGGGATGATTCCCGACCACACATCAGCCAGACTGTATATGGATCAGGGCACCACGGGTTGGGACGCCGGTTATCTGACATACGAAGAGATGGCACGCGAGACAGTGCGCCGTCACGGATATAGCGAGACAGACGGCTCGCTGATGACATACGACGCAACAGGTGCAGGTCACAACGAGTGGTACTGGCAGCAGAGGGCTGACAGGCCGCTCAGATTCCTGTTGCAAGGACTGTCAAGCGGCACAGATACAGTGACTGTTACGCCTGACAATACAGAATATCCGCTGTTCAACCTGCAGGGACAGCGCGTCGTCTCCCCTCCGCCGCCCGGGATATATGTAAGGAACGGCGCAAAGATAATGATTCTGCCCCGCTGAAGACACTACACAAAACCGGCCCGGCATGACTCTGAGTCACGACGGGCCGGTTTTATATCCGGTCAATCCTATCAGAAGAGATAGGCGGCCGAGATGGTCCAGTAGCGGTTCTTGCCCTCGATGCCGGCGCTGCCGTCGATGTTGGTGAGGGTGTTGACAGCCTTGGTGAGACCGAGGCCATAACGGGCGCTGATGTCGATGTGGTTGATGAGCTGCACACCGATACCGAAATTGAGGGCCCAGTCTACAGACTTGTTCTTGTAGATGTTCTTGTAGTGGTCAACCTCTCCGCCTACATTGCCGTCGAATTTCTTGCCCGAGGTCAGGAACGACACGCTCGGGCCGACAAGCACATAGGGTGTGAGGAAATTGCTGATGACGGGGAGCGAGACGTTATAACGGAGGTTGAGGGGTATCTCGATGTAGTCACGGTCATTCTTGGTGAGGTTGTTCTGGAGAAGGAACGAGCTGTTGCGGCGGACATACATCACCGAGAGGTCGGCACCGATGCCGATGACGGGCACGCGGAACTCGGTCATGAGACCTGCGGTCCAGCCGGTGCGGTTTTCCTCCTTAAACGCATCCTCGTTGAAATGGAGCTCATTGACGGTGAGGCCTACACGCGGGCCGAACTTGAACAGACCGCCGGCCTGAGCTGATGCGCTGCCGATGATGACGGCGAGGGCAACGAGGAGAAATCTGATTGTCTTCATAGTTAAATTTGGTGTGTTGGGTGGATATTTATGGTTATGGGTTAAGGGTTAAAGGTTAAGGGTTAGAGGTTAAAAGGGTTTAGCAAGCGGGTGAAGGCGGGTGTATGTAACCTTTAACCTTTAACCCTTAACCTTTAACCTTTTATTCAAATTCGATAAGCAGTGCATCGGTGCCTACGACGTCGCCCTCGCGGACGAGGACGCGCTTCACGATGCCATCCTCTTCGGCCTCGACATCGTTCTCCATCTTCATGGCCTCGTAGGTCAGCAGGTAGTCACCCTTCTTGACCTTCTGGCCATCCTTGACATTGATGGATATGATGCGTCCGCCCATCGGGGCAGTGAAGCACGGGCCTGTAATAGGCTCCATAGGTGCCTTCTCCTCCTCGACGGGTGCGTTGGCGGCATGTTCGGCAGCAACGGCTGCGGCCTCCTCGTTGCGGCGCTTGCGCAGGAATCCGTTGGCCACCGACGGGAGCAGCTCGAGCAGCAGCATCTCCTCGGTGTTGGATGCCAGGGGAACTCCGCCAAGCTCCTCGATGGCGGGGTTGACAGGCTTCTTGTATGACGACACGTCGTAGGGCTTCTCGACGGGCGAGCCTGTGATCTTCTCGCGGAAGGCGGGGTCAATGGCCACAGGGGTCTTGCCATACTCACCCTTGACGAGCGAGATGAACTGGTTGTTTGTGGTGGTATAGTCGGGCTTGCCGTTCTTGCGGTCGAGGGCCACGAGCACAGCCTGGCTGCCTACAATCTGGCTGGTGGGGGTGACGAGAGGTATCAGACCGGCGTCGCGGCGCACCATGGGGATGAGGCGCATGGCGTCCTCGAGCAGATCCTCGCTCTTGAGCTGACGGAGCTGTGCCACCATGTTCGAGTACATGCCGCCCGGCACCTCGGCTGTCTTGACGAGCTCGTTGGGCTTGGGGAAACGGAAATATGCCTCGATCTTGTGGCATGTGTCGAGCAGGGCCTCCTCGTCGCCGGCCTGGGCGAAATCAATGGCGCTGTCAAACAGGGCGGCAATCTCGGCGGGAAGGGTGTCGTTGAGGGGATCGAACTCGCGGGGCATGTTGTCCTTGTTGAGGTCGAAATCGGCCAGAGCCTTGCGGGCATTGAAGAGCTCCTTGCGGATGCGGCCCACAGCCTCCATGTTCACCTCGAGCTCCACACCCATGCGCTGGCAGAAGATATAGATGAGCTCGACAGCCGGAGCGGCCGAACCCTCGGCAAACCACCAGATGTTGGTGTCGAGGATGTCGACGCCGTTGATGATGGCCATGAGGGCCGATGCGAGGCCGTAGCCCGGGGTGCAGTGTGTATGGAAATCGACAGGCACCTTGACATTGTGCTTGAGGGCCGAGATTATCGAGGCGGCGCGCAGGGGGTTGACCAGTCCGGCCATGTCCTTGAGGGTGATTATCTTGGCACCCAGACGCTCCATCTCGACAGCCTTGCCTACGAAATAGTCGTCGGTGAAGATCTTCTCGGGTTCCTTCTCGCCCATACCCATCATCGACTTGAGCTTGCCCATGAATCCGGTCTTGGCGGGAGCCTCGGGCTTGGGGTCGACGGTATAGCAGACCGCACCGTCGGCGATGCCGCCGAGCTTGTTGATGAGGCGGATAGACTCGCGCACGTTGTCGATGTCGTTGAGGGCATCGAAGATACGCATGATGTTGAGGCCGTTGTCGATGGCCTCCTTATAGAATCCCTCGAGCACCGAGTCGGGATAGGGCACATAGCCGAACAGGTTGCGGCCACGCGACAGGGCCGAGAGGAGCGACTTGGGATGCTCGCTCTTCGAGTCCATGGCCTTAGACACGATGCGCAGACGGTCCCAGGGAGACTCGTCGAGATAGCGCATCACCGAGTCGGGCACAGCTCCGCCCCATACCTCCATGATATAGAAATGGGCATCCTCATAGAACGGAAGGAGCTTGTCGATGGTGGCCTGGTTCATGCGGGTGGCAAACAGCGATTGTTGTCCGTCGCGCAGTGTGAGGTCGCGCAGACGTAGTTTCGGACGTGAGATTTTTGCCATATTATTTCTTATTCTGTTTAGTGTTGTCGCAAAATTAACAAATATCTGTCAATTAAGGAAAATTTTCCTTAATTATCTTATATAAGGATTGCTTTTAAGCTCGCGGCCTATGGTGGTCTCGTCGCCGTGGCCGGGCAGCACCACAGTCTCTGGCGGCAGCTTCATCAGTTTCTCGCGTATCGAGCCGATCAAGGTGGCGAAATCGCCGCCGGGGAGGTCAGTGCGCCCTATCGACCCCGCGAAGAGGGCATCGCCCGTGATGACAAACCCCGACCCGGGGGCATAGAGGGCGATAGAGCCGGGCGAATGTCCCGGCACGGCGAGCACCCTGAGCTCCTCGCCGCCTACATGCAGCACGTCGCCGTCCTTGAGCTCCATGTCTATGCCGTGGTCCTCGGCCTTGACAGGGAGACGGAAGCGCGCGGCCTGGTCGTTGAGGGTCAGGCCAAGAAACTCGTCGGCCTTGGCAGCCCTGACGGGGAGGCCATAACGCTCCTTGACATAAAGGTTGCCGAATATGTGGTCAAGGTGCATGTGGGTGTCAATGAGCTGTGTGGCATGCAGCTTGTTGCGTGTCAGGAAATCGTCGAGGGCATCGCACTCGGCCCTGTCGGCCATGCCGGGGTCGACTATCGCGGCCTCGCGTGTGTCGGGATCCCACAGCACATAGCAGTTGACCCCGAACATATTGAATATGAATCTGCTGACTTTCATAACTCTACATATACTATGTCCTTGCCCTCGAAATACGGGTCACTGAAATAGTCTGCCAGAGGCACCTCGAGCAGCGGGCGCTTCACGCGGCCAAGCTCTGCGCCGAGGTCTCCCCCCTTGAGGCAGATGAGCCCGTTGGGAATGCGGTTGCGCGAGGGCTTCCCCACGAGACGGGCCGAAATCCTGACCAGCTCGTCGAGCTGCATCACGGCGCGCGAGACGACAAAATCGAACTTCTCGTGACACTCGCCGCTGTCGCCGTGCTGCAGGGTCACGTTCTCAAGCCCTATGGCCGAGGCAATCTCGGTGGCGACACGTATCTTCTTGCCTATGCGGTCTATGAGATGGAAGCTGCATCCGGGCCACAGGATGGCCAGTGGGATGCCGGGAAACCCACCCCCGGTGCCGAGGTCGACAAACCGCGTCCCGTCGACGGGCGTGATGAATCTGGCTATGGCAAGCGAGTGCAGTATGTGGTGGGTGTAGAGGTTGCCTATGTCCTTGCGTGAGATGACGTTGATCTTCTCGTTCCACTCGGGATAGAGCGTGCCCAGAGCCTCGAACTGCTCTATCTGGCGCGGTGTCAGGGTGGGAAAATATTTCAGTAGCTCTTCCATCAATTGTGGGGGTTACGAATTTTTGACAGTGCAAAATTAGCCTATATTACCGAGAAAAGCGTTATATTTGCAACAAATAATTAGACAAAATGGTAAAAATAGGTAAATACAACCGCCTGAAGGTGGTGAAGAATGTCGATTTCGGCACATATCTCGACGGCGGCGACGCAGGCGAGATACTGTTGCCCGCACGCTATGTCAGCGAACCCCTCCAGCCCGGCGACGAGATTGAGGTTTTCATATACCGCGACAACGAGGGGCGCCTCATAGCCACCACCGAGCACCCCTTCGCGCAGGTAGGCGAGTTTGCCTATCTCCAGGTCACGGATGTCAACCGCACCGGCGCATTCCTCGACTGGGGCCTGATGAAACAGCTCCTCCTCCCCTACAGCGAGCAGACCATGAAGCTGTGCCGCGGCATGGTCATACTGGTATATGTCTATCTCGACGATGCGTCCAAGCGCATCGTGGCCTCGGCCAAGATCGACAGGTTCCTGGGCAACCGTATGCCGCGCTACCATCAGGGCGAACCCGTCAAGGCCCTCGTCTACAAGCACAACGAGCTTGGCTACAAGGCCATCGTCGACAACCTGTATCACGGCCTCATCTACGAGAGCGACCTGTACAAGCCCCTTGTGGTGGGCAAGGAGGTGACGGCATATATTAAGAACGTGCGCGACGACGGCAAGATAGACCTCATCATGTCGGGAAGCAAGGACGGCCGCGTCGACACCCTGGCCGACCGCATCATGGAGCGCCTCTCGGCCGAGCCCCAGGGCTTCCTGCCCCTCACCGACTCGTCATCGCCCGAGGCTATCAGCCATGTGTTCGAATGTTCGAAGAAAGACTATAAGAAAGCAGATAAAAAAGGAATAAAGCAATTCCAATCTTCTACTACAAATATCCTACAAAAAAAGCAAGCTAATCGTCTTATTCAAGAATCACTGACTCACTTGCTTGGTTAGATGCATTAATTTGCATCTTTTATTTTAAATTGTTATAAGTTTCAAAATTTATGCCTTGTTCATGCATATATGAGGATACTGCTGAACCAACATAACGATAATGATAGCTTTCTTCTGCATGATTTGTATTAGCTGAATCATAAGTTTGAATAAAGCCAAATTCCCATGCATGTTCTTGAAGCCATTCATATTGAATAGTTAAATGAAATGACTCATCGGTAATACCATCTACTATAAAATCAACTGCTAAACCAAGTTGATGTTCATCATGTCCTGGTTTAGAAACATAATATGATGCTTCCCCACCATATTGTTTTTCGGCATCGTTATAAAGTGATTCCTGACTGTTATAGGAAGTATAACCACTTTTCACAAATAATCCACCACAACCATTATTATCCTCATATTCCCTATTTATTGCTGAACATAAATCAACTAAAGGTTGTTGAACTCTTTCGTTAACTAATACAGGATATTTACTTGCTACTTCTGTTGTTAAATCCTGCAAATTATTCGGTATTCTTGTACTGACAGTATGTGTTTCATCTAAACAAACATCAATACTGTTAGCTTCTTCTACTAATAATGAATTAATACTATATACATCAGATGCTGTTAGATAAGCTTCTATATCACTAAACGTATAATGTTCAAGATATCTTGCTAAAGTATCAATATCCATTGCATTTCTTGTTTTTTCTACCATTTCAACAATATGCTCTGGTGATTCCATCCACATTACTTCACTTAATTTTTTATATTCAGTCGCATGATATATATTGAAGTCATCTGCTTGAATAAAAGAAATAAATACATTAGGAGC
>OLOX01000111.1_pt1 | contig 78046 bp, 59 predicted proteins | sample 1672091 | NCBI WGS metagenome assembly OLOX01 (sample SAMEA3136644, study PRJEB25190) | human gut metagenome | reverse complement strand
CCGATTACCCGCAACGGGACGAAAAGACCCCGTGAACCTTTACTGCAGCTTAGCACTGGGACCGGGCGTGCGATGTGTAGGATAGTCAGGAGACAGTGAAGCGGTGACGCCAGTCATCGTGGAGTCGGCGTTGAAATACTGACCTTCGCACGTCTGGTTTCTAACTCTCTTGAGAGAGGACACTGCTTGGTGGGTAGTTTGACTGGGGTGGTCGCCTCCAAAAGAGTAACGGAGGCTTCTAAAGGTGCCCTCAGACCGATTGGTAACCGGTCGCAGAGTGTAATGGCATAAGGGCGCTTGACTGAGAGACATACAAGTCGATCAGGTAGGAAACTAGAGCATAGTGATCCGGTGGTTCCGCATGGAAGGGCCATCGCTCAAAGGATAAAAGGTACTCCGGGGATAACAGGCTGATCCCTCCCAAGAGCTCATATCGACGGAGTGGTTTGGCACCTCGATGTCGGCTCGTCACATCCCGGGGCTGGAGAAGGTCCCAAGGGTTAGGCTGTTCGCCTATTAAAGTGGCACGCGAGCTGGGTTCAGAACGTCGTGAGACAGTTCGGTCTCTATCTGTTGTGGGCGCGGGAGATTTGCGAGGCCCCGACACTAGTACGAGAGGACCGTGTCGGACCGACCACCGGTGTGCCGGTTGTTCCGCCAGGAGCACCGCCGGGTAGCCGCGTCGGGCCAGGATAAGTGCTGAAAGCATCTAAGCACGAAGCCCCCCTCAAGATAAGATCTCCACAGAAGGGCCGTCAGAGACGATGACGTCGATAGGTCGCAGGTGCAGGCACGGCGACGTGCACAGCCGAGCGATACTAATCGCCCAAACCCTTTCTCGGGGCGACAACCCCCACCAAAAAACTGTCAATAGAGAGCCTCCATCGCAGGCTGCGCGGACGACGCGCGGTCAGTGCGGACGGTGGCAGCGATGCCGGCAGGACGGCCGGCGGGATTTCAGGTAGTGTCCGTGCGAGAGGCCGGACAGCTTTCCAGCGCCTTTCTTTCACCTTACACGGTGGCCGGGTGCCCGTCGGGCACCCTGACCATACGAAGCAACTAAGGTGGTGATAGCGTGAGGGCTCCACCTCTTCCCATTCCGAACAGAGAAGTTAAACCTCACCACGTCGATGATACTGCGAAAGTGGGAAAGTAGATAACCGCCCCTTAAACACCGAGAGCCGGACCTCAGCAGAGGCCCGGCTCTTTTTGTATATAAGTCTACCCACATCCCGCGTACGCGCACCAATGCAGGTGATGTCTTGCCGCCGGATGCCCCCAGCCGCGAAGCGGCGACATGTGGTAACCCATATCGAGCCCGCAGGGCGATGGTGTGGGGGGGAGACATGCATATGTGTGCCGGGCCTCGAAGAGGTCCTTTAATTCATATATAGCACGCGGATATCATTGGTTATCCGGCTCTGTATATGATTAAAGGACCTCTTCGAGGCCCTGTCTTATGTTGGTTTGCATCCCCCACACCATCGCCGTGTGCGGGAGTTACGCCCTGACGGGCTCTCCCGTCACACGGCTCGATGTGGGGCTTACCATATGTCGCCGCTTCGTGGCTAGTGGCATAAGACGGCTAAATCGCAGCGCATGCTATGGAGCTGCGACCCCCTGCGGGGGCCGCAGACAACATATAATCCCGTACCTCGGGGCAAGCCCCGAGGCTATTGAGACCACGCCCCGCATCCGCGGGGCTCCAGCGCGTAAAAGATTCGGGGTTCTGCAACACGCCTTTTTTAATAGTACGAGGCTTGTCCCTGAACCGGGAAAGTTCTATTTTGAAGGTAAAGGGCTTTTAAAAACTGATAGGATGAGCACCGAATTATATAATGCTTGTTTTAGAATCGAATTATATCTGTGTTCTGTTAAGAGGCAATAAAAAAGCCCGGACGAAGCCGGGCTTAAACAGGGGAGGGGAACGTGTTATTTTTTCAGGGTAATCATGAGTTTACCATAAGGGAATTCCGGGTCGTCCTTGATGATGTCCATGCTCTGGATGTCTTCAGACTTGATTTTGCTGATGTCGTTGACACGTTTGCCGTCGACAAAGAAGGCGGGATCCGGCGCTTTGTTCTCTTTGTCGTTTGTAATCCTGAATGCGATTGGAATGACGTAGTGGACTGCTACATTCTCACCATTCATTTTTCCGGGTGTAAAGGGGGGTAGACTTGCCACGACGCGACATGCCTCGGCATCGAGTTCGGGAGAAACCGAACGTTTGACGGTGGGATTCTTGACAGCCCCGTCTGTCCCTACGATGAACTGCACGACTACACGTCCCTGCACTCCGGCCTGGAAGGCCGCTTGCGGATAGCGTATGTTCTGCGCGATGAATTTCATCAGTTCGTTTTCTCCGCCGGGATATTGGGGCATGACTTCGACCATGTCATAGACCCTCTCCTGAGTGTCTACATCTGTGCCCTGAGCCGGCTGGGGTGTCTTGTCGGAGTAACCGACGACGACAATTTCCTCGAGCTTGCCTCCGTCACCCAAAGGAGCCTCGGGAGAGCGCAGTGTAGAAGCTATTGCCGGAATGTTGGTGATGGCGATGGCGGCTGCGATTGCCGGAATGAGTGCGAGTGCACGTAAGGCTCGCATCGGTGCGGGAGAGTTCTGTCTCATCATTGTGATACGGTTTTTGAGTTTGGAATTATTCAGTGAATTTGTGAGCAAGGAATATCTCATGCCTGTGGCACGCTCGACAAGAAGCTGCTGATAGCGGTAGCTGTCGGCGCCCGATTCGAGTACCTGACGGTCGGCGAGATACTCGTGTACGGCTGCTGTCTCGGTGGCCATGAGCCATGCTGCAGGGTTATACCATTGAAGCGCACAGATGGCACGTATGGCAATCAGGTCAATGAAATGATGTTGCGAGATATGGGCGGATTCGTGACATATAATCATCATCCCGTCGCGCGTGTAGTCTGACCGGCTCATGACAATGTGATGCATGAAGCTGAACGGCGCGATACTGCCGTCGTCTACCAGAGTGACGGTTGTCCCATCGGGTGTTATGATTGTTTCGCCCGAGTGTATGAGGCGAAGTAGCCGCAACAGGCTCATGCAACCTGTCAGGACCATCACGCACACACCTATAATATATGTGAGTGAGAGGAGCCCGAAGATTTCTATTGCCGTAGCATTCGGATTTGCAATTTCCTCAACATCTCCGATGGCACTTGCCGTCGGTGTGCCGACCTGGATATCGGCAGGAATTACCGGCTCGTATGCCGGGGCGAAGATGTCTATGGCAGGGAGAAGCGGCACACTGATCGCTATAATCATCATGCCCCACAACGCTATACGGTTCAGCCGGTGATTATGCTCACCCTTGAGTGAGAACCTGTAAGCCAGCCACAGCACCGTGAGGGTGATGGCCGAGAGAAGAGAGAATGAGAAAAGATGTGCCATAGTGTCATTCCTCCCCGTGCTTGTCGCGCTGCTCGATCATATCGATTATCTCGCGCAGCTCGTCGACCGAGACCTTCTCCTCCTCGACCAGAGCGGAGACGGCCATCTTGTATGAATTGTTGAAGAAATCGCGCACCAGCCTGCCCATGGATTTCTTGCGATATTCGGTCTGTGGTGTCAGGGCGTAGTATTGGTGTGACCCTGCGATGGTCTCGTGCGACACATGACCTTTCTCCTCAAGGATGCGGACTATGGTAGAAACTGTGTTGACGTGGGGGCGAGGCTCGGGAAAATACTCGAGCATCTCGCGGACGAATATGGGGCCGTGAGCCCATAGGATAGACATGATTTCCTGCTCACGCTCGGTGAGCCCGGATGAAGGACGGCGTCCAGCTTTCATAGTGTGAGAATTTTTGGATTAAATCTGTAGCAAATATAAGACTATAAATTTAGTTGAACAACTAATTTTATAGTCTTAACTAATTTTAACGTCAGGATGCGTAGATAAAAAATTAGGGCCATCTCTGTGGATGACCCTATTGATGCGATAAATGATTGGTTTGGTCTAATTAGCTATTATTATTGCAACCGTTATTTTCTGTGTCTGGTATTGATTCTTATATCTTGTCGACTGCCCTATCGGAAGAGGCGTCGTTTATAATCACGATGCAAAATTACGACACACTTGTTACAGAGGTGTGACAATCGTTAGACAATGTTGTTACTACGTTCTTATTTAACATATTTTAAGCAATAATATATGCTGTCGGGATTATTGGGGAATTAAAACGATGGTTTTTCGGTGGGATTTGAGTAATTTTGCAGTCACTATGAGCAATGTAATTATATTGGGAATAGAGTCGTCGTGCGATGATACGTCGGCGGCTGTGATAAGGGACGGCATACTGCTGAGCAATGTGATAGCCTCGCAGGATGTCCATGCCGAATATGGCGGTGTGGTACCTGAGCTTGCCTCGCGCGCGCATCAGCAGAACATACTCCCCGTGGTCGACACTGCGCTGAAGCGTGCCGGGATAGACAGGCATGACCTCTCGGCCATAGCGTTTACCCGCGGGCCCGGACTTTTGGGCTCGCTGCTTGTCGGAACCTCGTTTGCCAAGGGGATGTCCTTGGGTCTGCGTGTGCCCATCATCGACGTCAACCATCTGCACGGCCATGTCCTGTCGCATTTCATCAGGCGTGAGGAGGGCGACCGTGTGCCCGAATATCCATTCCTCTGTCTGCTCGTGTCCGGTGGTAACAGCCAGCTTATCCTCGTGCGCAATTATAATGACATGAAGATACTGGGCCGCACCATCGACGATGCGGCGGGAGAGGCTTTCGACAAGTGCGCCAAGGTGATGGGGCTCCCATATCCGGGCGGCCCTCACATCGACCGTCTTGCGGCCGAGGGTGATGCCAAGCGATTCAAATTTGCCAAGCCACGCATCCCGGGACTAGACTATAGCTTCAGCGGCCTCAAGACCTCGTTCCTCTATACCCTGAGGGACAATCTCAAGGCCGATCCCGATTTCATCGCCAACAATAAGGCCGACCTGGCCGCATCGCTGCAGCACACCATCATAGAGATATTGATGGATAAGCTCGACAAGGCCGTCAAGGAGACCGGTGTGAAGACCATCGCTATCGGTGGAGGAGTCTCGGCCAACTCGGGAGTGCGCGATGCCGTCGCCGCATATTGCGAGCGACGCGGTCTCAACGCATTCATTCCCCCCCGCCTCTTCACCACCGACAATGCCGCGATGGTGGCCATAGCAGGATATTTCAAATATCTCGACCGGGATTTCTGCCGATATGACGAGGTCCCGTATGCAAGAGTGGAGGTATAGGTGAGGTAAAGGTTATGAGGTTATAGATTTAAAGGTTTTCCTGAACCTCCATTCTCTTTAAACCTTCCTCTTTAAACTTTCCTCTTTAATCTTTAAACTATAATCTTTCCTCTTTAAACTAAAGGAGCATGGAACTTTCTTTGATTGTGATAGGTGATGAGCTGCTGATTGGGCAGGTCACCGATACGAATTCGGGCATGATAGCCCGTGCGGTAGCTCCCTACGGGTGGAATATCCGCAGTGTGCAGACCGTCGGCGACAATGGTGCGGACATCACCCGCGCCATCGACGAGGCGTTCAGGCAGACCGATGTCATCATTACTACCGGTGGCCTCGGTCCGACAAAGGACGACCTCACCAAGCAGGTGTTGTGCGACTATTTCGGCGGCACGCTGGTCGAGGACCCCTCTGTGACAGAAAACATATTGCGCATCTTCTCCAGCCGAGGCATCAGTCTCAATGCCCTCACTGCCGCTCAGGCAATGGTGCCCACGTCATGCCGCGTGATTCAGAACCTCGTCGGCACTGCCCCGATAATGTGGTTCGAGCGTCCTGACGGCAAGGTGCTCGTGTCGATGCCCGGAGTTCCCTTCGAGACGCAGACCATGCTTGGCGACGCCGTGCTCCCCGCTCTGCTCGAGAGATTCCCCTCAGACACCGTCATATCCCATTCGGTGGTGATGGTGGCCGGATTCACAGAGAGTGCGCTTGCCGAGACAATCGCGGGCATAGAGAACGCGCTTCCGCCGCATCTCCATCTTGCCTATCTTCCCAAACCGGGGCTGATAAGGCTCCGTGTCGACGGCATACACACAGACCGCGACTTTATCGAGAGCGAGACAGCCCGTGTGGCCGATGAGATATGCGCCCTGATAGGGCCCGAGCATGCCATCTCGCGCCGTGACATGACAGCCGCCGAGATACTCCTTGACCGCTGCCGTGCCAAAGGGCTCACTGTCGCGACTGCCGAGAGCTGTACAGGGGGCAACATCGCCCATAGCCTGACCCTGATTCCGGGGGCTTCTGACGTGGTTGCCGGAGGAGTCGTGTCGTACAGCAACGAGGTCAAGATGCATGTGCTCGGAGTGAAGGCCGAAACCCTTGAGGCGCACGGCGCCGTGAGCCGCGAGACAGTCATCGAGATGGTGCGCGGAGTCATGGCCCTGACCGGGGCCGATGTGGCGGTGGCCACAAGCGGTATAGCCGGGCCCGGAGGCGGAACACCCGACAAACCTGTCGGCACCGTGTGGATAGCCGCCCGCGTAGGAGATAAGGAGATACAGACGCTCGGACGGTTTAACGGGTCGAGGGAACGTATCATCGAGACGGCCACGACCCACGCCATTCTGCTTGCCATAAAGCTTATAGACACAATCTGACACCTCTAATAACCATAGCCATGAAAACATCCATCACCGCCCTGCTCATGCTTGTGCCGCTGGCCCTCCCGGCTTCGCTCCCGCAGGTGACCCCGTTCCCGGGCAGCACAGTATCGCCCGATACACGACTGAGCATAACATTCCCTTCGGTCCCGACATTGGGTACAGAGGGTGTGATACGCATCTTCGACGCCGCTACCGGCGAGCAGGTCGACAGCCTCGACCTCTCAATCGCCGCCGGGCCGACCGAGCGTACCACCGCGCCCAAGGCACCATATACCCTTGAGCCATACAACTATAACCGTCCACGGCAGACAAATGCCACCTGCACTCCCGGCACACCCTCGGGTACCGCTGCCAGAGACACCTCGCGCTATCAGCTCACCATCATAGGCGGATTCACCGACGGTTTCCATTTCCACCCCGTCATCATCCGCGGCAACCGCGCCGAGATATATCCCCATAACAATCTGCTCGAATACGGGCGCGAGTATTATGTCTCCGTTCCAGCGTCGGCGTTCACATTAGCCAAGGGGAAATTCAAGGGCATCACCGCGAAAGATGGGTGGCGGTTCTCCACTGTCACCTCTGCTCCATCGGCCGGATGTCGCGAGCTCACGGTGGCACAGGACGGTTCAGGCGATTTCCTCACTGTGCAGGGAGCGATAGACCATGTGCCCGATTTCAGCGACGAGCCCTGGCACATACTTGTGCGCAACGGCGACTATGAGGAGCTGGTCTATTTCCGCAACAAACGCCATCTCACCATCGAGGGGGAGAGCCGCGACAGCGTCTATATCCACTATCCCAACAACGAGGTCTTCAACCCGCATCCCGTGGATGTCAGCACCAACGAATGGCTCGGGACATTCCCCTCACGGCGAGCCCCGTTCATGGCCGACAACTGCACTGACATCACCCTGCGGGATTTCACCGTGGCCACCACTCTTAAGGGGCAAGCCGAGGGACTGCTGGTCAACGGACAGCGCAACCGCCTCCAGAACCTCACCGTCATCGGCGACGGCGATGCCCTGCAGGTCAACGGATCCGTATATGTCGAGGGGTGTACCATCGACGGAGGCGGAGACCTGGTGCTGGGACGCGGCCCTGCCTTCTTCAAGGATTGTACCCTCAAGGCCACCGGGCCGTTCGCCTACGTCCGCAACGGCACCGCCACGCACGGTGATGTCTTTGTCGGCTGCACCTTCGTGGCCAAGAGCGGCCATGCCGTGTTTGCCCGCACCAACGGCACCTATCCTCACTGCGAGTTCGTGCTGATAGACTGTACCCTCGACGGCATCCCCGCCGCCGGGTGGAGCGGCCTCGACAAGGGGGACGCCACCTATGTCAGATACTGGGAAGCCGGGAGCCGCAATCCCGACGGCACACCCGCCGAAACATCGGCGCGCGCAGCCGGGTCGCGTGTGCTCGACCCCGTGGCCGACGGAGCTCTCATAGACCTCTATCGCGACCCCGAATGGGTGTTGGGGTGGAAGCCATGAAAATGCCGGGTTAAAATTTGTAACGTATTGCTAAAAAGAATCAAAAAACTTTGGCAAAACGGTAAAAATTGATTAACTTTGCAGCCGAGTTTTGTGGCTCATCCCTGAAAGCCCGCGGAAAGATGCACCGCTCGGGCGATATGAGACGTGAGATGGCGGCCACATGCTTCCCGTCAAAACAAATAAAATCAAAGAGATAAAAACCAACAGCCATGTCAAAAATTTGTCAGATTACCGGCAAGAAAGCAATGGTGGGCAACAATGTGTCGCACTCCAAGCGTCGCACCAAGCGCAAGTTTGATGTCAATCTCTTCAACAAGAAATTCTTCTGGGTTGAGGAGCAGGCTTGGATCACCCTGACCATCTCGGCCGCAGGTCTCCGCACCATCAACAAGAAAGGTCTTGACGCAGCCATCAAGGAAGCTGCTCAGAAGGGCTACATCACCGAAATCACATACCTCGACATTTAATATATAAGAAGATGGCAAAGAAAGCTAAAGGAAATCGCGTTCAGGTCATCCTCGAATGCACAGAGCACAAGGCCAGCGGCATGCCCGGCACTTCGCGCTATATCACCACCAAGAACCGCAAGAACACCACCGAGCGTCTGGAGTTGAAGAAATACAACCCCATCCTCAAGCGAGTTACTGTACACAAAGAAATCAAATAATTTTCACTGACTCATGGCAAAGAAAACCGTCGCCTCTCTCCAGAAGGGAGAAGGCCGCACCTACAGCAAGGTGATCAAAGTAGTCAAGTCGGCGAAGACAGGTGCATACACCTTCCAGGAACAGATGGTTCCCAACGACGCCGTAAAGGACGCTCTCAAGTAAGCAGCATCCCCGCACATATACCCATATCGCCGGGCCGCAGTCTGAAACATGACCGCGGCCCGGTTTGCTTTATTTCCGTATGTCGCATTTTTTTTGTAATTTTGCGCCCTGAAAACATAATTGCAAATGATAGCTGTCAATAATTTAGGTATACAATTCGGTAAGAGAGTGCTTTTCCAGGACGTGAACCTCAAGTTCACCCCGGGCAACTGTTATGGTATCATCGGCGCTAATGGCGCCGGCAAGTCGACCCTGATGCGCATACTCAGCGACCAGCTCACACCCACCCATGGCACCGTGACACAGGGCCCGGGCGAGCGTATGAGCGTGCTTGAGCAGGATCACTTCAAGTTTGACGACTGCACCGTGCTCGACACCGTGCTTCAGGGCCACACCGTGCTCTGGGACATCATGAAGGAGAAAGAGGCCCTCTATGCCAAGGAGGATTTCTCGGATGCTGACGGCATACGCGCCTCCGAGCTCGAGGAGCGCTTTGCCGAGCTCGAGGGCTGGAACGCCGAGGCTGACGCCGCCGCCCTGCTGAGCGGCCTCGGCATCAAGGAGGACAAGCACTATATGCTGATGCGCGACATGAGCGGTAACGAGAAGGTGCGTGTCCTGCTGGCCAAGGCCCTCTTCGGCAACCCCGACAACCTGCTGCTCGACGAGCCCACCAACGACCTTGACCTCGACACCGTGGCATGGCTCGAGGATTATCTCTCGAAATTCGAGAACACCGTGCTCGTGGTGAGCCACGACCGTCATTTCCTCGACTCTGTCTGCACCCATACCCTCGACATCGACTATAACAAGCTCACGCTCTTTGCTGGAAACTACAGCTTCTGGTACGAGTCCTCGCAGCTCGCCCTGCGCCAGCAGCAGCAGGCCAACAAGAAGGCTGAGGAGAAGCGCAAGGAGCTCCTCGAGTTCATCCAGCGGTTCAGCGCCAACGTGTCCAAGTCAAAGCAGACCACATCGCGCAAGAAGATGCTCGAGAAGCTCAACGTCGAGGAGATCCAGCCCTCGTCGCGCCGCTATCCCGGCATCATCTTCACACCCCAGCGCGAGCCGGGCAACAAGATTCTGGAGGTCAAGGGCCTCTCGGCCTCGATTGACGGCGAGGTGCTTTTCAAGGATGTCAATTTCCAGGTCGAGAAGGGTGACAAGATTGCCTTCCTGAGCCACGACCCCCGCGCCATGACGGCCCTCTTCGAGATAATCATGGGCAACCGCAAGCCTGACAGCGGCACATTCGAGTGGGGTCAGACCATCACCACCGCATACTTGCCCCTCGACAACACATCTTTCTTCAATACCGACCTCAATCTGGTCGACTGGCTCTCGCAGTTCTCGAACGACAGTTCCGAGATATATCTCAAGGGCTTTCTCGGCAAGATGCTCTTCTCGGGCGAGGAGGTGCTCAAGAAGGCCTCGGTACTCTCGGGAGGCGAGAAGATGCGCTGTATGATAGCCCGCATGATGATGACAGATGCCAACACCCTGGTGCTCGATTCTCCCACCAACCACCTCGACCTCGAGTCGATACAGGCCTTCAACAATACCCTGCAGGCCTTCAAGGGCAACGTGCTGCTGTCGAGCCACGACCACGAGTTCATCCAGACCGTCTGCAACCGCATGATCGAGCTTACTCCCAACGGCACCATCGACAAGCTCATGGACTATGACGACTACATCACGGACCCCAAAGTGCTTGCCGCCAAGGAGAAGATGTATTCATAATCCCCCCTTCCGTGAAATAGGCAATTATCCACAATACCGCCCCGCGCCGATGTGGCTGCGGGGCGATTCTTATTTCCTCTGATACCTGACAGATATGCGACAGTCTAATATGGAACTGCTGCGCGTGGTGAGCATGCTCATGGTGCTCGCCGTGCACATAGACGGCGCCTCGCTGGGATTGCCACGGCTCGGCGGCAATCTTGGCGCGATGACCGCGCGTGACGCGTGGCAGCTCGTGACCGAGGCGCTGGCCATAGTCGGTGTCAACTGCTTCACACTCATCTCTGGCTATTTCGGCATCCGTCTGCGTCTGCGCGGAGTGGTGTCATATCTGTTTGAGTGTGTTTTCTATGCCGTCGGCATCTATACTGCCGTCACCATCGCATACCCCTCGCTCTTTTCGTGGAAAGGGTGGGGCGAGAGCTGGATGGTGCTGACTCACACCGACCTGTGGTATGTCCCGGCATATTTCGGGCTGATGCTGCTCTCGCCTGTGCTCAACGGAGGTTTTGACGCCATGTCACGCCGCATGGCAGGTGTGGTTATCGGGGCCTTTGCGCTATACAACGTCTGGGCCGGATGGTGGTGGGGCGGCTCATTCAACCCCACGGGCTATACGCTGGTACAGCTTGTGCTGATGTACCTCGTGGGCCGCTATGTCGGGGTGCATGTTCCGCGCGACCTGATGCGGGGCAGGCGAGGGGTGATGCTGTTCGGAGGATGTTACGTGCTTCTCTCCCTGCTCATAGCCCTGCATGCCTGCCGGAACCCGGGGATGGCCTATGCCTATAACTCGCCGCTGGTAATCCTCTCGTCGGTGGCGCTGCTGATGATGTTCTCGCGTATGGAGTTCACCTCCAGGACCATCAACCTCATGGCGCGTTCGGCCTTCGCCGTCTATCTCGTCCACAAGGCCCCGCTGATATGGGGCAACCTCATGTGTCCCGCCGTGAGGTGGATGTGGGCCGCGATGCCCCTCTGGCTCTTCACGCTCTCGGCTATCGGTCTCATGGCGGCCATCTACGGTGTCTGCATGTGTGCCGACTGGGTGCGCCGCAGAATATTTAATGCGCTATATCGCGGTTGATTCACAAAAAATTCGTATCTTTGTCCCCTTGAAACACAGGGGGTCGTCCGTATGGCTCCCTCAAAACCATAAAACGACAAATGGCAACCATCAAAATCACATTTCCCGACGGCGGGATTAAAGAATTCGAGAGCGGCATCACTCCGCTCCAGATAGCCGAGAGCCTCTCGTCACAGCTCGCACGCGACGTCCTCGCCGCCACTGTCGACGGCCAGGAGTGGGACCTCACACGCCCCATCGAGGCCGACGCATCACTCCGTCTCTTCAAATGGGAAGACCCCGAGGGCAAGCATGCCTTCTGGCACTCGTCTGCCCACCTGCTCGCCGAGGCTCTCCAGGAGCTCTATCCCGGTGTCAAGTTCGGCATCGGCCCGGCAATAGAGAACGGTTTCTATTATGACATCGACCCCGCAGGCCACACCATCACGGCAGCCGATTTCGACAAGATTGAGAAGAAGATGCTCGAGCTGGCCCGCGAGAAACAGCCCATCGTGCGCGCCGACATCTCCAAGGCTGATGCCCTGAAGCTCTTCGGCGACCGTGGCGAGGAATATAAGTGCGAGCTCATCTCCGAGCTCGAGGACGGCCACATCACCACCTACACCCAGGGTGCCTTCACCGACCTCTGCCGTGGCCCGCACATCCCCGACACAGCCCCCATCAAGGCTGTCAAGATAACATCGCTCGCCGGTGCATACTGGCGCGGCGACGAGAAGCGCAACCAGCTCGTCAGGGTATATGGCATCACCTTCCCCAAGAAGAAGATGCTCGACGAGTATCTGGCCCTGCTCGAGGAGGCCAAGAAACGTGACCACCGCAAGCTGGGCCGCGAGATGGAGCTCTTCGCCTTCTCGCAGAACGTAGGCGCCGGCCTGCCCCTCTGGCTCCCCAAGGGCGCCGCACTCCGCGACAGGCTCGAGCAGTTCCTGCGCAAGATACAGCGCCGCTATGGCTACCAGCAGGTAATCACCCCGCACATCGGCAACAAGAACCTCTATGTCACCTCGGGCCACTATGCCAAATATGGCAAGGACTCCTTCCAGCCCATCCACACCCCCGAGGAGGGCGAGGAGTATCTGCTCAAGCCGATGAACTGCCCCCACCACTGCGAGATTTTCCGCGCTTTGCCCCGTTCGTACCGCGACCTGCCCCTGCGCCTCGCAGAGTTCGGCACCGTCTACCGCTACGAGCAGAGCGGCGAGCTGCACGGACTGACCCGCGTGCGCGGCTTCACGCAGGACGACGCACACATCTACTGTGCCCCCGACCAGATCAAGGACGAGTTCCTCAAGGTGATGGACATCATCTTCTACATCTTCAAGGCACTCGATTTCAAGAATTTCGAGGCTCAGATCTCGCTGCGCGACCCCGAGCACAAGGAGAAATACATCGGTTCTGACGAGAACTGGCACCTTGCCGAGCAGGCCATCATCGACGCATGCGCCGAGAAGGGTCTCAAGGCTCGTACCGAACTGGGCGAGGCAGCCTTCTACGGCCCCAAGCTCGATTTCATGGTCAAGGATGCCCTCGGACGCCGCTGGCAGCTCGGCACCATCCAGGTCGACTACAACCTGCCTGAGCGTTTCCAGCTCGAGTACACCGGCTCGGACAACCAGAAGCACCGTCCCGTGATGATACACCGCGCCCCCTTCGGCTCGATGGAGCGTTTCGTGGCCGTGCTGCTCGAGCACACCGCCGGACGCTTCCCCCTCTGGCTCGCGCCCGAACAGGTTGTCATCCTCCCCATTTCCGAGAAATTCAACGACTATGCCGCTACTGTGGCCCGCGAGCTCGAAGCCGCCGACATCCGTGTCAGCGTCGATGACCGCAACGAGAAGATCGGCCGCAAAATCCGCGACAATGAGCTCAAGAGGATACCCTATATGCTCATCGTCGGAGAAAAAGAAGCGGAAAACGGCGAAGTTTCCGTAAGAAAACAGGGCGAAGGTGATAAAGGTTCGATGAAAATTGCTAACTTTGCAGCCGAATTGACCAGAGAGGTCAATGAGATGATCAACCATTGATCGGAATAACTCACCCAAGTCATTAACTTTATCCCCCCTGAATGGAGAAAAAACCCTTCTATCCTCGTCCGCCACGTCCGGCATCGACCGGCGGGCCACGCCGTCCCTTCGTCCCCAATCCCCGTGACAAAGACCCCCACGCCACCAACGAGCGCATCCGCGCACGCGAGGTACGTCTGGTGGGCGACAATGTCGAGGCCGGCATCTATTCCATTCAGGAGGCCCTGAAGATGGCCCAGGAGCAGGAGCTCGACCTTGTGGAGATTTCTCCCACCGCCGAGCCACCCGTGTGCAAGATTCTTGACTACCAGAAGTTCCTCTATCAGCAGAAGAAGCGCCAGAAGGAGCAGAAGGCCAAGTCGACCAAGGTCGTTGTCAAGGAAATCCGTTTCGGACCCCAGACCGACGACCACGACTATAATTTCAAGCTCAAGCACGCCATCGGCTTCCTGCAGGAAGGCGCCAAGGTCAAGGCCTACGTCTTCTTCAAGGGCCGCTCGATCCTCTTCAAGGAGCAGGGCGAGGTACTGTTGCTCCGCTTTGCCAACGACCTCGAGGAGTATGGCAAGGTCGACCAGATGCCCGTCCTCGAAGGCAAGCGCATGATAATCATGCTCAGCCCCAAGAAGAAATAAGCAGACACCCAAGAGCACCGCGCCGGGCTTAACTGTCGCCCGGCCGGGCCACGAATTAAATCAATTTCATAACTCAATCACCAAATGCCTAAGATTAAGACTAACTCCGGTGCCAAAAAGAGGTTCGCCCTTACCGGATCAGGAAAAATCAAGAGAAAACATGCCTTCAAGAGCCACATCTTGACCAAGAAGACCAAGAAGCAGAAACGCAACCTGACCCATTTCGGTCTCGTGAGCCGCGCCGACAAGAGCGCTGTCAAGGAGCTTCTCGCAATCAAGTAATCAAGCCCGAAGCAGGCGATTTCTCACAAGACGCGTCGCTGAACGCGTGAAAGTGATTAAATTCAATTCGTAAACCGGACGCTCAGCTCTAAGCGCATACCCCTCATGGACTGAGGGACGCCGCTGACATCCACAAATCGTTTTCAAACAAAATGCCAAGATCAGTAAACCACGTAGCCTCAAGGGCTCGCCGCAAGAAAATCCTCAAACTCACCCGTGGCTATTTCGGCTGCCGCCGCAACGTCTGGACCGTAGCCAAGAACACATGGGAGAAGGGTCTCACCTACGCATACCGCGACCGCAAGGACAAGAAGCGCAATTTCCGCGCCCTCTGGATCCAGCGTATCAACGCTGCAGCCCGTCTCGAGGATCTCAGCTACAGCAAGCTCATGGGCCTCATCCACAAGGCCGGCATCGAGATCAACCGCAAGGTGCTCGCTGACCTCGCCCTCAACAATCCCGCTGCCTTCAAGGCCATCGTCGACAAGGTGAAGAACGCATAATCCGCGTCCGCCTCTACCGGCGACATCCATATACGCCGCCTCCCTGCCAACGCAAGGAGGCGGCGTTGTCATTGACAGGATTATATATTTTCACCAACAAAAATTTGTATGATTCATAAATAACACATACATTTGCAATGTCATTCGGGAGCGAATGACGCATACATTCTGGTCACGGTTTAGAGATTCAGACCTTAAGTCCACTCAAAACCAATGTTTTATAATAGTTTGACACTATTGCTGTATCCCGACGGGAACAACTGTCAGCTAAAGAGGACATTGAAATTTTGGGTTGATGTAATGAGTAGGATCCCTGACAAATAAGATGACATCGGTTGCAGCCATAGCTGCAATCGGTATTTTTTTAATCTCTAAACTAAAAATGTATGCAGACAACAATTGAACGCGAACTCAAATCAATCTTTGACCAAATCACATCGACAGCCTCCGACGGCTGCGTTGTCCTTGAGGAACGCCCCAACAAGGGCACGTCCTGCAAGGGAATCATCAGTATCTACCGCCGCGACGACCTGCGGCGTCAGGACTCCCGTGAGGCCGACGCCGAACGCGACGGGCGTCCATTCAGGGCTATCCCGGTGGTGAGATATGCCTTTTACCCCAGCGTTTATAATCCATCGGTCCTCGGGTCGGTAGCCATCTATGGCGAGAGGGCCGTCCTAAACAGGCTGTCCGTAAGAAAAAACGCATCCTTCTGCGGACACCGTGTGACCGGCGTAAAAACCGAAATCGGCAGACGCCCCTTCGTCGACGTACGATTTGCCCCACAAAAATAGCTTGACGATATGGAATCCCCAGGCCTCCATGTGATTACATCCCAACACGCCATAAGCGTAGAGATGCCATCCGAAGTATGTGCTATTGCGGCGATGTGCCCCGCCTTGTGCGGGGCATGGAAGCATAGCCCCGAGGCTTGCCTCGGGGTCCAAAGTCCACCTATCGGTGCGGCCCCGTAGGGGTCGAGGAATATACGTGTGAGCAAAACCCTATATTCCCGGATACCCTACGGGCACCCGGAGAAAAGATAAATGCCATTCCCCGAGGCAAGCCTCGGGGCTATGTTCCCACGCCTCGCTCAAGGCGGGGCTGAGTTGGAGTGGCGGTTTCCCGTCGGGGAATTATGATTTATTCGGGGATTTTTCGTAATTTTGTCCTCAAAAGCATTTGCAGATAATGAAACTGACCGAGCTTACAGCAATTTCGCCCGTCGACGGGCGCTACCGCTCAAAGTGTGAGCGTCTTGACGAGTTTTTCTCTGAGTATGCCTTAATACGCTATCGCGTCAAGGTGGAGGTTGAGTATTTCATCGCCCTGTGCGAGCTTCCGCTCCCTGCGCTCGCGGGTGTGGACCACGCCGTGTTCGGCGAGCTCCGCAAGATCTACAGCGATTTCAGCGTTGAGGATGCCGCCCGCATCAAGGAGATCGAGAGCGTGACCAACCACGATGTCAAGGCCGTCGAGTATTTCCTCAAGGAGCGTTTCGACCTCCTCGGCCTTGAGGCTTATAAGGAGTATATCCACTTTGGCCTCACGTCGCAGGACATCAACAACACCTCCGTGCCCATGAGCGTCAAGGATGCCGTGACCACCCTGTGGCGTCCTGCCGTGGTTGAGCTTATCGAGACCCTCGAGGCTCGTGCCGACGAGTGGTATGACATCCCCATGCTTGCCAAGACCCACGGTCAGCCCGCCTCACCCACACGTCTGGGCAAGGAGATACGGGTGTTCGCCTACCGTCTGCGCACCCAGCTCAAAGCTCTTGACGCCGTGCCCGTGAGCGGCAAGTTCGGTGGTGCCACAGGCAATTTCAATGCCCATCTCATCGCCTTCCCCGGCATCGACTGGCGTAGCTTCGGTGCACGTTTCCTCAGTGAGAAGCTCGGCATAGAGCGCGAGGAATACACCACACAGATTTCCAACTACGACAACCTGGCCGCGCTCTTCGACGCCATGGCGCGTATCAACAACATCATCCTCGACCTCGACCGCGACATGTGGATGTATGTGTCGATGGAGTATTTCAAGCAGCGCATCAAGGCCGGTGAGGTCGGTTCGTCGGCTATGCCCCACAAGGTCAACCCGATTGATTTCGAGAACTCGGAGGGCAACATCGGCATGGCCAATGCCATCTTCGGACATCTTGCCGCAAAGCTCCCCGTGTCGCGTCTGCAGCGCGACCTCACCGACTCGACCGTGCTCCGCAACATCGGCGTGCCCATGGCGCATACCCTCATAGCCATCGCCTCGACCATGAAGGGGCTGGGCAAGCTGCTGCTGAACCGCGAGGCCATCGACCGCGACCTCGACAACACCTGGAGCGTGGTAGCCGAGGCCATACAGACCATACTGCGCCGCGAGGGGTATCCCAAACCCTACGAGACCCTCAAGGCCCTGACCCGTACCAACACCCATGTGACAGCCGAGAGCATCGCGGCCTTCATCGAGACACTTGATGTCAGCGATGCCGTCAAGGCCGAGCTCCGCGTCATCACCCCCCACTCATATACCGGCTATTGATAGCCTGACAGATAGATGGACACCCCGACCAAGATACGATTCGGATTCATCGCTGGCCTCTGGCTCGTGCTGGTGTGGCTCGTGGTGGCGTCGCAGCCGCTGACGTTGTGGACGCTGTTCATGATAACAGTCTCCGGGATTGTGGTCTGGGTGCCCCTCTACAAGAAATATATCAAGAATGGTAAAGGAAACAACAGGCAATAGCCACGAGCACAGCTATCCGCTGCTGGAGACCATCTCCACGCCCGCCGACCTGCGGAGACTCCCGCTGGGCGAGCTCCCGCAGGTGTGCTCCGAGCTGCGCTCGTTCCTTATAGACTCTCTTTCCAAGCATCCGGGACATTTTGCCTCGTCGATGGGGGCTGTCGAGCTCACGGTGGCCCTGCACTATGTGTTCGATACCCCCTACGACCGTATCGTGTGGGATGTCGGACATCAGGCTTACGGCCACAAGCTGCTCACTGGGCGTCGCGAGAGGTTTCACACCAACCGCACCCTCGGGGGGCTGTCCGGCTTCCCGTCGCCGAAGGAGAGCGAGTACGATACCTTTACCGCCGGACACGCCTCAAACTCTATCTCTGCCGCGCTCGGCATGGCTGTCGCCGCCAAGCTGCACAAGGATGAGCCCCGGCGCAATGTCGTGGCCGTCATCGGGGATGCCTCAATCTCGGGTGGACTTGCCTTCGAGGGACTGAACAATGCCGCCAACGCCAACGCCGACCTGCTCATCATCCTCAACGACAACGACATGTCGATAGACCGCCCGGTAGGCTCGCTCAACTCCTATCTGGCACATCTCACGTCGTCGCGCGCATATAACAACCTGCGCTACAAGGTGGCCCGCCTGTTGCGCAAGCTCCGTCTGGTCAACGACAATGGCAAGGGACGGATAATGCGTTTCAACAACTCGCTAAAGTCGCTCATATCGAGCGAGCAGAACATATTCGAGGGGCTCAACATACGTTATTTCGGCCCCTTTGACGGCCATGACATCAAGACACTGGTGCGTGTGCTCCAGGATATCAAGGATTTCAGCGGGCCGCGCATACTGCATCTCTGCACTGTCAAGGGCAAGGGCTATGCGCCCGCCGAGGCCGATCCCTCGACATGGCACGCCCCCGGTCCCTTCGACCCGGCCACGGGAGAGAGGCCCAAGGGTGACCCGACAAAGCCGCCCAAATACCAGCAGATATTCGGCGAGACACTTGTCGAGATAGCCCGCGAGCACCCCGAGGTTGTCGGAGTCACAGCCGCAATGCTCTCGGGTACGTCGATGTCGCTTATGCAGAAGGCCTTCCCCGAACGCACGTTCGATGTGGGCATCTCTGAGGGTCATGCCGTTACCTTTGCCGGAGGCATGGCCAAGGATGGCCTGAAGCCTTATGTGGCGATATACTCGTCCTTCCTCCAGAGAGCCTACTCGCACATAATCCATGATGTGGCCATAGCCGGACTCCCCGTCGTGCTATGCCTCGACCGTGCCGGACTGGTGGGCGAGGACGGCCCCACGCATCATGGCGTATTCGACCTTGCCTATCTCCGCTCCATTCCCGGCATGACCGTCTCGGCTCCGCGCAATGGCGACATGCTGCGCCGTCTCATGTACACGGCCCTGACTTTCCCGGGCCCGTTTGCCATACGTTATCCACGCGGTTCGGCCAAGAGCGTTCCGGGCGATACCCGCGTACCCGCCGAGGTGGGACGTGGCGAGTGTCTGCGTCCGGGTGGGGGCGATGCCGTCATACTCACCATCGGCCCGGTGGCCGACTATGCCCTTGAGGCCGCCGGGCGTGCCCGCAAGGAGCTTGGTCTTGATGTGGCCGTCTATGACATGATATATCTCAAGCCTATCGACGCCACCATTCTCGAGCAGGTAGCCGCGACGGGAGCCCCGGTCATCACTGTCGAGGACGGCACTGTCGACGGTGGCCTCGGTTCGGCTGTGCTCGAGTGGTTTGCCTCGGCCGGAGTGTCGCTTCCCGTCACACGGCTCGGTGTTCCCGACCGCTTCATACCCCAGGGTAAGCCCGCAGAACTTCACCATCTGTGCGGATTTGATGCCGAAGGGATATTCAATGCCATCCGAAATCTAAAAACACCCGTCCGATGAGAATTCTCATAGCCGGCTGCGGCGAGGTGGGAAGCCATCTGGCCAAGCTCCTCTCGCGCGAGGAACAGGACATCACCGTGCTCGACGAGGACCGCGAGAAACTTGCGGTGCTCGATGCCAACTATAACCTGCTCACCGTCCAGGGAAGGCCGACATCATTCCGCGACCTGCGGGCGGCCGGTGTCGAGCAGTGCGACCTGTTCATTGCCGTGACACCGTTTGAGACGCGCAATGTAGTGGCGTGTGCCATAGCCAAAAGCCTCGGTGCCGCGAAGACTGTGGCCCGCATAGACAACTACGAATTCAAGGATCCGGCCAACAGGGCCTTCTTCACCTCGATAGGGGCCGATGACGTGATCTACCCCGAATATCTCGCGGCCCTCGAGATAATCACCGCCCTCAATCACAACTGGGCGCGCCACTGGTTCGAACTCCACGAGGGACAGCTGATACTTGTCGGTGTCAAGCTCCGCGACGGTGCCCCGCTGATAAACATGCAGCTCAAGGAGCTCGGGCGCACCTCGCACGACTTTCACGTCGCCGCCATCAAGCGTCACAACGAAACCATCATCCCCGGTGGTGACGACCGTCTGGAGCCAAACGACATCGTGTATTTCATGACCACCCGCGAGCACGTCGACGTCCTGGTCGGCCTGTGCGGCAAGGTCAAGCGTTCGATACGCGATGTCATCGTGATGGGTGGCAGCCGCATCGCCATCCAGCTCTGCCGCATGGCCGGAGACAAGTTCCGCTTCAAGATAATAGATCCCGACCGCGATACCTGCATCAAGCTGTCTGAGAGATGTGCCGACGCCCTGATAATCAATGCCGACGCCCGCGACACAGACGTGTTGCGCGATGCCGGAATATCTGATACCGACGCCTTCATCGCCATATCCGAGTCGAGCGAGAGCAATATCCTCACATGTCTGACGGCCAAGGAATTCGGGGTCACCAAGACCATAGCCGAGGTCGAGAACCTGCAGTTCATCTCCGAGGCCGAAGGGCTGAACATCGGCACGGTCATCAACAAGAAATTGCTTGCATCGTCGCGCATCTTCCAGATGATGCTCGACCGCGACACATCCTCGTCAAAATGTCTTGCCATGGCCGATGCCGAGGTGGCGGAGATCGAGGCCAAAGAGGGTTCAAAGATAACCCGTGCCCCGGTCAAGGACCTGCACCTGTCGAGAGACATGACCATCGCCGGACTCATCCGCGACGGGGTGGGACATCTTGTCGGGGGTAACACGCTCATCCGTCCGGGCGACAGGGTTGTGGTGTTCACGCTCAGCGGAGTCATTCACAAAGTAGAACGCCTCTTCTCATGAGAAACCGTGTCCGCGACCTGCGACGTTCGATGCCCACCATCAACATGCCTGTGCTGCTGAGGGTCATCGGTCTCCTCCTCATCATCGAGGGGGTGTTCCTGCTGGTGCCGTTCGTCACCTGTCTCATCTATCATGAGGCCGACTGGCTCGATTTCCTGTTTACCGCCGGATTCACCATCGCTGTAGGCTCCGGGCTGTCGTTCATACGCCCTTCCACCTCGTCGATGGGCAAGCGCGAGGGATTCCTGCTCACGGCAATGGTGTGGATTGTGTTCTCATTGTTCGGCATGATACCATTCATGCTCATGGACCGTGAGCCGCTGTCGGTCTCTGACGCCTTCTTCGAAGCCATGTCTGGCTTCACCACTACCGGAGCTACCATCATGGTCTCCGTAGACCATCTCAGCCACGGCGCGATGCTGTGGCGCTCGCTGATGCAGTGGATAGGGGGTATGGGAATCATCCTCTTCACCCTTGCAGTCGTCCCGATGCTCAACTCGTCGGGAGGAATGCAGATGTTCAATGCCGAGGTCACGGGTATTACCCACGACAAGCTGCGCCCGCGCATCTCGCAGACCGCCAAGAGCCTATGGCTCATATACACCGTCCTGACCCTTGTCCTCTTCGGGCTGCTCTATCTCGGGCCGATGGAGGGTTTTGACGCTCTCTGCTATTCGCTCGCCGTGATGTCGACGGGCGGATTCGCCACCTCCGACTCGGGGCTCTCGCTCTGGAACTCCGACTATATCGAGGCCGTAGTCACCATCTTCATGTTTCTCGGGGGCGTGAGTTTCACGCTCATATACCGTGCCGTACACCGCGAGTTCCGCGCCGTGTGGAACAATGATGTCTTCAGGCTGTATATATGGATGATACTCGGTGTCTATGTCCTTTTTGTGGCCAATATACTCTATGTCGGTAGCTACACGGGCATTAAGTCTGTCACGCTCGACCCTCTGTTCCAGATCATCTCCATGATGTCGTCTACGGGATTCGAGGTTGCCGATTTCGGCACCTGGGGCACTTTCGTGCTCGCTGTCACCTTCGTGCTCATGTTCTTCGGGGCATGTGCCGGGTCAACCAGCGGCGGTGCCAAGCTCGACCGTCTCATCTACATGCTCAAGAACTGCCGCAACGAGATAGAGCGGTGCATCCACCCGAATAACATACTCACCGTCAGGGTCAACGGCAAGGTCATACCTCATGACACCGTGTCAAAGGTCATAGCTTTCCTCTGCCTCTACGTACTCATCATCCTTGTCGGAGGCATAGCCCTCACCGCCATGGGTATGCCGCTGATAGACTCGTTCTTCTCGGCATTCACATGCATATCCAATACCGGTCTCTCGGCAGGTGTCACCGGCTATGGTGGCACATTCGCCATCGTCCCCGACGCAGGCAAATGGCTCCTCTCGTTCATCATGCTCACGGGCCGTCTCGAACTCTTCACCGTCCTCCTCCTCTTCACCCCCTCCTTCTGGCATAAGTAATACCTTTGATGCACATATTATGAGAAACTGCACTGCTCCGCTGTACTCGCGTCTTGACAAGGCCGATGACTTTGACATCTATATCACGGACAACCTCTGGGTTGTCAGGATTGAGGGATTCTATGAATTCCACTATCATCCGCGCTCATTCATAGGACGCATCCCTGTGGATGCGATGCCGAAGGCTGTCGTCGACAGGCTTCTCCGTGATTTCGCACACATAGACCGCGAGTCACTACTCATGCGCCGCGCTACCGCCCGGCTTAGGGTCACAGATATTCCCTCTTCCAATATTGATGGTATGGGTGGCAACCTCTTCTATGCTCACGGACAACGTATGGCCACCTATCAGGGACAGTTCTATATTGCCGAGCAGTTTACCAATGGTTATCTCAGGTCGTGTGCCACAAGGGATATTGACGGGGCACTTGCCTATGTCATGTTGCGTATGGAGTGCGAGACTGACACATGGAGATATGTCGGCTCAATACTCGATTTTTCCCTCTTTTGCGATATAGACATGGATGGGGTGCCATACTATCCATATCTGACGGTCGACCGTTGGGACGCCTCGCGTTGGGCTGTGGACTTTGATGCGGCCCGCAAGCGTGGTGAGACAGACCGACTCAGGTCCATGCGCAGGCGTGTGTTCGCCCACACCGTGGCATCGGTGCTTGAGGGCGGATATGACACTGACGGCGCGGCATATCGCTTTGACCAAGAATCGGACCTCAGGATGAGGGTAGGAACTAAATTCTATGACAAGGAGTTCAGTGTTGGTACTGCCCCTATCAGGCCGGAAGGCACTGTGGTCGAGGTCGTTGACTGCGATTGCCTTCTGGCTGCACGACGGATGGCCGGAGAGGGGTACAATCCCGCCGTACTCAACATGGCCAACCGCACCACACCCGGAGGTGGTGTGCTTTCTGGTGCGGGTGCCCAGGAGGAGAATCTCTTCAGGCGCAGTAATCTGTTCAGGTCGCTCTATCAGTTCGCGCCATATGCGTTTGACTATGGTGTCGCAAAGTCATCCCGTCAATACCCGATGGACAGGAATTTCGGTGGGGTCTATACACCCGGAATCACTGTCTTCAGAGGACTCGAGAGCGACGGTTATCCGCTCCTTGCAACCCCGTACCGGGTGTCGGTCATCAGTGTCGCCGCTATGAACCGACCTAAGCTTACCTCCGAGAATATCATTGTGCCGGAATTGATTGAAGGGGTCAGGAACAAGATACGCACCATCCTTCGCATCGGGCTTGACAACGGCCATGACGCTCTTGTACTTGGTGCTTTCGGGTGTGGGGCATTCTGTAATCCTCCGGCACATGTCGCCCGGCTCTTCCGCGAGGTGCTTGCCGAAGATGAGTTCCGTGACAGATACCGCCGTATCGCGTTCGCCATAATAGAGGATCACAACTCAGGCCACCGTCACAATCCACGCGGCAACTATCTGCCTTTTGTCGAGGAATTCTGCGGTTGAACGGCATTATCGCCTCCCGGAGGCTGGGATGCGGGTGTAATTTTGCGGGAAAAAAGAGTCATGAGAAAGATTTCCCGCATTATCGTGCATTGCACGGCGACTCCCGCCGGACGCGAGGTCACCGTGGCCGACATCGACCGTTGGCACCGCCAGAGAGGATTTGCCTGTATAGGCTATCATTATGTCGTCTATCTTGACGGCAGCGTCCATCAGGGGCGTCCTGTCGGGCGTCAGGGTGCCCACTGCCTCGGCTATAACGCAACATCAATCGGGGTCTGCTATGTAGGGGGGACAGCCGCTGACGGCTCGCCCCTCGACACGCGCACCCCGGCACAGAAGAGCGCGCTTGTCGCCCTGCTGAGAGCTTTGCGCAAGCAGTTTCCCGCTGCCACCATACACTCACACCGTGATTTCGCCCCGAAGGCGTGCCCCTCATTCGACGCTACCGCCGAATACAGTGAATTGTGATGTCAGAGGTCGGGCATCTCCATGCCGCGGCGCTCGTACATCTTGCGTGGGGTGTCGATGTACCAGACAGTCTTTGACGAGGCGTGCGACTCGACCGATTTGTCGGGATTGGTGAAATATCGGTCGGGGAGGGCGGTGACCTCCGTCAGCTCCTCGGCCGGAATCACTGCAGGCACATCCCGGCCATCATTCTCTCCGTATATGACGGGATAGATTATGGCATCCTCGTCAAGTGAGTTGTAGATATATTTTCCTCCAATCATCAGGTCGTGTCTCTCGCCTGCCGGATCGGTATATCCGAACGGGGCGCGATATGCAGTGTGGCGTTCGCGCGGGCCGAGATATACGACCTCAGGGATTGTAAATATGAGTATGGCGTATGCTGCCGCAGAAAGGAGCAGGGCAAGGACGGCAGATGAAATTATGGAGCCTTTGCGCCTGATGAGGCGGATAACTGCGGCTACGATGATGCCGATGGCGACGGCCACGGCGATGATGGATGTGTTCGAGAGCAACATGGTATATAATTTTAGTTTTTTATTCGAGTTTGCGGGCCTTGAAGAAATCGCGGGTGAAGAACAGCAGCAACAGTGTGCCCGTAATCTGCGATGCTGCTGTGAACCAGAACGCGGCGCTGTAGCCGGCGTATTCAACGAGAATACCTCCGGCGAGGATTCCGAGGCCCATGCCGACATCCCACGAGGTGAGTATTGACGAGTTGGCGGTGCCCCTCTGGTCGTGGCGCGCCACCGATATGAACATGTTGAGGAAGGCCGGGAACATGCGTCCGTTGCCAAGTCCGATGAGCGGGGCCGAGAGGTAGAATGCCCAGGGCTGATGGACGAGGGCGAAAAGCGTGAAACCGACGGCGCTTATCGAGGCTCCCTCAAGGGCATTCTCTGTGAGGCGCCCCTTGCGCAGCGACTTGCTGCCATAGAGGCGCGAGACGAAGAGTCCGGTCGAGAGGAGGGCGAAGAAGACTCCCGTGCCGTCGGTGATGCCGAGGCGTTCCTTGCCGTAGATGGCGACATAGTTGCTCATCACGCCCCAGCAGAGGCCGAAAAGGGCTATGTTGATGGCCATGAGCCATGCGCGTGTCAGGAAGAAATGGTCCATACTGAGGTGTGGGCGTCCCTCGACACGGGGACGCTTGGGAAGCCTGATGGACGAGGCGCAATAGAATCCGGCAAACGCCACCACAAGCGATATCCAGAACAGCAGCGTGAAATTGTCCGTGAGCCCGTAGACCCATATTCCGGCCGACGGTGCTATGGCCATGGCCAGGTTGTTGGAGAGGCCGTAGAAGCCTATCCCCTCGTTGCGCCGTGACGAGGGGAGGGTATCGATGGCAACCGTTGAGTTGGCCACTGTCGTGGCTCCGAACGGCAGTCCGTGTATGGTGCGCACAAGTGCGAACATCAGCAGCGTGCCGGCGCCGATATAGCCCGTGAAGCAGATGAAGAAAGCGAAGAAACAGAACATCAGCACCTTGCGGCGGTCGAACGAGTCGACGATGAATCCGCTGAACGGCCTGACGATGAGGGCTGCGACAACATATCCCGACAGCACCAGACCGATCATGTCCTTGTCGGCATGAAACTGGGCGTCGAGATAGATAGGCAGCAGTGGGGTGAGGAGATAGAATGAGAAAAATAGCATGAAATTGCCGAGCATCGCCCGGCAATAGTTGCGGTTCCAGAGTTTTTCCATCAATAGGGGTTAGAATGTTGGCATGCCATGACTGACGGATAGCCCCGCGGATGCGGGGCCCTGACTCAATAGCCCCGGGGCTTGCCCCGGGGAAGAATGGCAAATGATTTTATCGGGCTCCCGCAGGGAGTCCGGGCACTTGTGTGGTGCCTCGACCCCCGTGTGGTGCCGCATCTTTATTTATGGCCATATACCCCGGGGCAAGCCCCGGGGCTATTGAGACAGGGCCCTGCATCCGCAGGGCAGTATTGGATATAGTGTCTGTCTTAGCGTATGAAGAGCAGCTCTCTGTATTTGGGGAGAGGCCACATCTCATTGTCGACAAGCAGCTCGAGCTTGTCGATGTGATAGCGCACGGTCTCCAGACAGGGAGCCACGTTGAGCGAGTAGGCTATGGCCTTGTCGCGTTCGTTCTCGATCTTGTTGGCGTCCTTGCGGGCGTTGACCATGCGTGCCACCTCGCTCTTGATAGCCGAGCAGTGGTTCATAATCTTCTCGACGGTGATGGTGTCCTGCTCGGAGAGCTTCTCACCCTTCTCGCCGGGGAAGAGCTGACGTATCTTGACCATATTGTCGAGCAGTATCGACAGATAGCGTGTGGCCACGGGGATGATGTGGTTGATGGCCAGGTCGCCGAGCACACGTGCCTCAATCTGGATCTTCTTTGTGTACATCTCCCATTTCACCTCGTTGCGGGCCTCGAGCTCGACATGGTTCATCACACCTGTCTTGCGGAACATCTCGATTGACGAGGGACGCAGGTAGGCGTCGAAGATGAGGGCCGGATTGGTCTCGCAGTCCAGACCGCGGCGTGCGGCCTCCTCTTTCCACTCGTCAGAGTATCCGTTGCCGTCAAAGTGGATGGGCTCTGAGTAGAGCAGCAGTGCCTTGACTTCGGCGAGCAGCGCGTGGTCGAGACCTTCGCCGGCGGCCAGGCGCGAGTCGACCTTGTTCTTGAAGTCTGCGAGCTGTTCGGCCACGGCGGCGTTGAGGGCAATCATGGCCGATGCGCAGTTTGCGCTCGAACCCACGGCGCGGAACTCGAAACGGTTGCCGGTGAACGCGAAGGGCGACGTGCGGTTGCGGTCGGTCGAGTCAATCATCAGGTCGGGTATCTGGGCCACGCCGAGATTAAGCTCCTCCTTGCCAGCCATTGCGATGAGCTCGTCCTTGTCAGAATTCTTGATTTTGTTGAGGATCTCGCTGAGCTGGCTTCCGGCAAAGATAGAGATGATTGCGGGGGGTGCCTCGTTGGCGCCGAGACGGTGGCAGTTGGTGGCCGACATGATTGATGCCTTGAGCAGGGCGTTGTGGCGGTGTACGGCAGCCATCACGTTGGCTATGAAGGTGATGAAGCGCAGGTTCTCGCGAGGTGTCTTGCCGGGCGAGAAGAGCAGAGTGCCGGTGTCGGTGCCGAGGCTCCAGTTGTTGTGCTTGCCCGAGCCGTTGATGCCTGCGAAGGGCTTCTCGTGCAGCAGTACGCGGAAATTATGGCGACGGGCCACCTCGTTCATCACAGACATGATGAGCATGTTGTGGTCGTTGGCCAGGTTGGTCTCCTCAAAGATAGGTGCAAGCTCGAACTGGTTGGGGGCAACCTCGTTGTGGCGAGTCTTGCAGGGTATTCCCAGCTTGTGGGCCTCGATCTCGAGGTCGAGCATGAAGGCCTCGACACGTTTGGGGATGGCGCCGAAATAGTGGTCTTCGAGCTGCTGGTTCTTGGCCGACTCATGACCCATCAGCGTGCGGCCTGTCAGCGCGAGGTCGGGACGGGCTGCGTAGAGGGCCTCGTCGACGAGGAAATATTCCTGCTCCCAGCCCAGGTTGGAGATGACGTGCTTGACCTCGGGGTCGAAGTAGCGTGCCACGGCAGTACCGGCCTTGTCGACGGCGGTAAGGGCGCGGAGCAGAGGTGTCTTATAGTCAAGCGACTCGCCCGTGTACGAGATGAAGATGGTGGGGATGCACAGGGTGTTGTCGATGATGAATGCGGGCGACGAGATGTCCCACGCCGAATAGCCGCGGGCCTCGAAGGTGTTGCGGATTCCGCCGTTGGGGAAGCTCGATGCGTCCGGCTCCTGCTGCACCAGCAGCTTGCCTGAGAATTCCTCGACCATTCCACCCTTGCCGTCATGCTCGACAAATCCGTCGTGCTTCTCGGCTGTGGTCTCGGTGAGGGGCTGGAACCAGTGGGTGTAGTGGCGGGCGCCGTTGTCGATGGCCCAGCGCTTCATGCCTTCTGCCACAGAGTCGGCAACCTTGCGCGACAGGGGTTCCTTGTTGTCGATGGCGTTGATGAGAGCCTTGTAGGCGTCGAGGGGAAGGTACTCAAACATCTTGGCACGGTTGAACACCTTGCATGCGTAGTACTCCTGGGGACGCTCCTTGGGTATCTCCACGGGCACCGGCTTGCGGTTTGAGGCTTCCTCAACAACTTTGAATCGGTAACTTGACATAAAAAAGAAAATTGTAATGAAATATAAGGGAAAGATTTTGTCTGATTATAATGATGTGATGCGTTCCACGGCCCTGACTGTGTTCTCGCGTGTGTTGAAGGCCGTGAGCCGCAGGTAACCCTCGCCCGAGGGGCCAAAACCGCACCCTGGGGTGCCCACGACGCGGCAGCCGTGCAGCAGGCGGTCGAAAAACTCCCACGAGCCTATTCCGTCGGGCGTCCTGAGCCAGATATATGGTGAGTCGACACCTCCAAAGCACTCATAGCCCGCGCCGCGCAGTCCGTCGAGTATCACCCGGGCATTGCCGAGATAATAGTCAATAGTCTCGCGCACCTGTGCCTCACCTGCGGGGGTGTAGAGTGCCACGGCGCCGCGCTGGCTCAGATAGCTCGCGCCGTTGAACTTGGTGGTCTGCCGGCGGCGCCACAACGGATTCAGTGCCACAAGGCTTCCGTCAGAAGCGCGCCCCTTGAGCTCGCGGGGCACCACGGTATATCCGAGACGCATGCCGGTGAACCCGGCTGTCTTCGAGTAGCTGCGGAACTCTATAGCGACTTCCCTCGCACCATCTATCTCATATATCGAGCGGGGCACCTCGGGGCGTGTGACGTATGCCTCGTATGCGGCATCGAAGAGGAGCAGCGCACCCTCACGTCGGCAATAGTCAACCCATACCTTGAGTTCGTCGCGCGTCAGCGTCGTGCCTGTCGGGTTGTTGGGATAGCAGAGATATATCACGTCGGGGTGCCCTGTGGGCAGCTCGGGCACGAAACCGTTCTCCGCCACCGCCGGGAGATATTCTATATTGCTCCAGCGCCCGGACGGAAGCAGCTCTCCGGCACGTCCGGCCATGACGTTGGTGTCGATGTAGACGGGATAGACCGGGTCTGTCACCGCCACGCGGTTGTTCACCGAGAGGATGTCCCCGATGTTGCCGGTGTCGCTCTTTGCGCCGTCGCTGACAAAAATCTCGTCTTCAGACATCGCTATGCCGCGTCGGCGATAGTCATGTTCGGCTATCAGTGAGGTCAGGAACTCATGTCCTTGCTCGGGGCCGTAACCGTGGAAGGTGGATGTCTCGGCCTCATCGTCGACCCCGCGGTGCAGAGCCTCGACAACAGCCGGGCAGAGCGGGCGTGTCACGTCGCCGATACCCAGACGCAGTATCTCCTCGCCGGGATTGGCCTCGGAGTAGGCCCTGACCCTGCGGGCCACCTCGCTGAAGAGGTATGCCGAGGGGAGCTTGGTGAAATTATCGTTGATTGCAAACATATCTCGTATCCGGTTTATCACTGACGTATATATTTTCCTGTGAAGACCTCTGTGGCGGTCCCCGTCATCATGACATGTGCGTCGGGTGTCCCGGCCCATTCTATGTCGAGGTCACCTCCGCGCAGCTGCACTGTCACCCTCCCGGCTCCTCGCCCGGTCAGGGCCGCGGCCACTGCCACTGCGCAAGCCCCCGTGCCGCATGCCAGGGTCTCGCCCGAGCCACGTTCCCACACGCGCACCTTGATATGTGTAGGGTCAATGACCTCGGCAAATTCTATGTTGGCGCGGTCGGGCCACATCGGATGGCACTCCATCAGCGGCCCCAGGCGACCGAAATCCACTCTGTCGAGGCTGTCGACGAATATGACGCCGTGCGGATTGCCCATCGAGACGGCGGTGACATTCAGTGTTTCCGCACCCGTATCTATCGGCACATCAATCATTTGTGCCCCTTGATACAATGCCGGGATCTTCTCCGGCACAAGCTCGGGCGCACCCATGTCCACTGTCACCGATTTCAGTTCGCCCCCCTCCTTATTAAGCGTTAAAACCTTGATACCCGAGAGGGTTTCAAGGTTTATGGGGTTTGCGGTGATGAGGTGGCGAGAGTGGAGCAGGGCGGCTATGCAGCGGGAGGCGTTGCCGCACATACGGCCTTCCGAGCCGTCGGTGTTGAACATCCTCATGCGGCAGTGGGCGTCGGGCCGCGTCGGTGGGCAGATGAGCACTATCCCGTCACATCCGACGCCAAAGTGGCGGTCGCTCATTTCGCGGGCGAGGTCGGGGAGGCGCTCGGGCTCCGACTCCATACAGTCTATATATATGTAGTCGTTGCCGATGCCATGCATCTTGGTGAACTCAATCACCTCGTTGCGGATTGAGGGTTGGATATGAGCCATAGCGGCAGCTTTTTTACCTGTGATGACCTAAAATCACCGCAAAGTTAAGCATTTTGCCACAAATTCAAACAAAAAACGCAGTTTTTTTATTAACAATGCTGAATTTTGTCTAAAAACTGTGATTGCTTAATGAATATGGCGCCTCATCCCGGGATTGTGGTGATGTAAAAATGCTAAGGTATACCTATACATTTCTTACACAGATGCTAAAAATGCAAGGTATACTTATGCATTTTGTGCAAAAATGTGGAAAGTGCGCAGGTATACCTTGGCACTTTTCCGCATATCGTGACTCATTCGGCGTCGTCGGCGGGGAAGAGCTTTCCCTCCTGGTCGAGATGATACGAGCGTGCGAGCGTCGAGATGAAGCGGCTTATCTGCGTTATGGCGTTGGCTGTGTCGGGGGTAATCTCCTTGCCCTTCAGACGCAGCATCAGCATCCCGTAGAGCGCGTTGAAACAGGTCTCGAGCTCTCCCGCCGGAGCCTCGCCGCTCTTCGAGCGCAGCTCGACAATGAATGGCAGCGTCTTGTAGAACTCTGCCGTATATTGCGGGAACCTCGGGTCTTTGAGCAGCGCGAGATGCAGGTCGGTGAGGCGTATGAGCACATTCTTGTTTATCTGCAGGTGACCCGATTTCTCCACCCCCTCGCGGCGCATCATGTCGATAAGTCCCTCATACCAGTCGACCATCTCCTTCCGGGCGTCGGGCGTGAGGTCAAACCTGTCGATCACGTTTGCCTTGATGCGGTCAATGTCGAGACCGTTGGCGCGTATCAGGTCCTCCACCTGCCACATATACAGCAGGTATTCGGCGATATTCTTCTTACGTTTCTGAGCTGCGATTATCATATCGGTGTATTGTATTGTTTTATGGCAAAGTTACAACATTTTTCTCATACAGCGGCATGTTTTCAGTTGCGTATGCTATTTCTAAATCGTATCTTTGCCGCATAAAGTTTAACCAATCCCGATAAAATCTGCTATGAGAAAGACCATGTTTCTTTTTATAATTGTCATGACATGGGCCCTGGACGTATATGCGGCCGATGAGGGGATGACATTCGCCCGGCTTTTTGATAAGGTGGCCGCAATCGAGCGTTTTGAGGTGCTGGATATTCAGGGGGGAGACATGGGATTCCCCACCGACATAGGCGAAGGTAAGATGGCGATACATCCTAACGCGACCCCGAGGGAAGAGATAGTATCCCTCATCTCCTCTCTCCCTGAAGGCTCGCTGGTCTATGACAGCACTGATGAGGACGGGCGATTTGACCGCATCTTCATCGAGGACGGGACATCATTGCTATATGTACACGTGGCATCCGGCACAGGCGATACGGTCGTGATTCTCTTCACGGATGGAAATAAACAGTGCATCCACGATTTCATCGACCGCATAAACAAGGAACTCAGCCAACAGAAAAGCCGTTAGGCTATGTGGAAATAAGACAGGAGAGTCCGGCGCAGTGCCGGACTCTCCTGTCATTATTGGTGTTATGCCTGTGGCAATCAGGGGCGTTCGATGGGGGTGATGTCGCCGTTGTCGGAGTTTATGCGGTAGAGGTAGAGGGGGGATGTGGCCTCGCCGTCATATCCGAATATGAACATGATATAGTCCTTGAACACATATCCTCCGGCGGCCGAGTCGTAGCTCGAGCTGAACGACATGGTTTTCTCAAGGGTTCCGGTGTGGAGCTCCAGGTATTCGCCCTGGATGCTGACGTAGTTGGCTATGAATTCCTCGTCGGTGCGGTCAAGGCTGACGGCGCTGTTGGTCTCGGGGAGATAGCCGAACACATATTTGGCGGTGTCGTCCGAGGGTGTCACGGTGACGGGCAGGTAGTGTGTCCAGTTGCTTGAGCCGTTGAACTCGCCCTTCCCGATGCCGAAAGTCAGTTCTTCGGCTTCATCCTTGGGGCCGCGGAGCTGTTCGGTCTCGCCTGTCTCGGCATTGATTCTGTAGACATAGAGCGGAGAGGTGGGTTCGCCGTCATATCCGAATACGAACATGATATAGTCCTTGAATACATATCCACCGGCAGCCGAGTCGTAGCTCGAGCTGAACGACATGGTTTTCTCGAGCGTCCCGGCGTGGAGCTCCAGGTATTCGCCCTGGATGCTGACGTAGTTGTCTATCCATTCCTGGTCGGTGCGGTCAAGGCTGACGGCGCTGTTGGTTGCGGGGAGGTATGCGAACACATATTTGGCGTTGTCGTCCGAGGGTGTCACTGTGACGGGCAGATAGTGTGTCCAGCTGCTTGAGGCATTGATCTCGCCTGTCTGTATGCCGAATGTCAGAGTGGCCTCATCCTTAGGACCGCGGAGCTGCTCGGTCTCGCCTGTCTCGGTGTTAATGCGGTAGACATAGAGGGGTGATGTGGCCTCACCGTCATATCCGAATATGAACATGATATAGTCCTTGAATACATATCCGCCTGCATCATAGTCATAGTCCGAGCTGAACGACATGGTTTTCTCAAGCGTCCCGGTGTGGAGCTCCAGATATTCGCCCTGTACCTGCACGTAGTTGTTGATCCACTCCTCGTCGGTCTGGTCGAGGTTTACAGACGAGTTGGTCGACTTGTAGTAGGCTACGGTGTATCTGGCCTCCGGATCCGAGGGAGTGACATCGACCTTGAGGTAATGGGTCCAGTTGCTGCTGTTGTCAAAGTCATGGAAGGAGACATCGAACGACAGGTCTTGCTGTTGCTGCTTGTGTGGTACGACGCTCACCTCCTTGATTGCGGTCGTGCGGGTGCCCTCTTCGTCTACACCGAATATGAGCACGCTGTATTCGGTGCCGATATTCAGATACTTGCCTTCGAGGAGGTCTGTGTGGGTGTTGAGGGTCTGCTCGCCGGTGAAAACGAATTCACTGTCGGCCCAGTCGAGAGAGCCGGTATAGTTCCTGTAGTGTATTTCTTTTGCCACTGCGAGCGAGGCGGGATACTCCTCGGTGAGTCTGGAGCTCTCGATGAGCATCGCGGCATAGCGGGTTGTGCTGTTCGAGGGTACGACATGGATCGAGTATTCGGCGGGGCTGAGCTGGGTTGCTGTGGCATCGAATGTGCAGTCGTCAGTGACCTCACTCTCCGGGATTGTGTAGACCTGGGTCTTGATTACGGTGTTGACGATGCCGTAATCGAGGCCGAATACAGCCGCATAGTAGATGTCGCCCTGACACAGGTTGTTGAAGGTGTTCTCGCCATGTCCGTGATATACCACCTGCTCCCAGTCGCCCCCGAGATAATTGTAGACGTTGTTCTCAAGGCTGCGTGCAGTGCTTGCGACGAGAGACTCGATACCGTCGCTCTCGACAGAATGCTGCGGGTAGATGGCGATGTAGAATGGCATATCCGTGTAGCCTTCGGGAGCATCGGCCTTGACGGTGATACGGTTTGATTTCAGGTCGGCCGAGATGGCAAAGTCCACATCGGCAATCTCGAGCTTACGGGTGGTGAACCTGAGCACCAGAGGCTCGCAGGTAGGCACCACCTCGTCACCCTGAAGCTCGGCGGTATAGATTGCTATGACAATGGGTGTGTTGTCCGTGATTATGGTGCCGGGAAACCAGTCGCGGAGCTGGTCGCCTTTCTCGAAGATATCGTCCGGCGAGAACGACGACAGGGGGCGCCCATAGTAGTCGGCCACACTTTTGATCTCGCTGATGTCTGACGCCACGAGGGTCTCACCCCAGATGCTCTCGTCGATGCCGAGCTCTGTGAGCTGGCTTTCGGTCACGCCCGATATGCGGTAGTATGTGTCGGGGCTGTCGGTCGTTATCTTGAGCTGTGCGCTCTCATAGCGGGGTGTCACCTCTACCTCAAGCGGGCAGTCGCCGATAGAGTGGTGATATATCATTTTGCCGAGAGTGCCCAGGTTGAGCACGGTCGATGTGCCGTTCTTGAAATCGACCTTCATGGAGCTGAAATCCTCCTCGCTCCCGCTCTTGGTATAGCTGATGTTTTCTATCTCGTCTACGGCGATGCTCTTGTTCAGATATCCGTTCTGCAGAATCTGTATCTTGTCTGAGGCTGCGAATATGACTCCGGCAGCGGCGGCTGTGAGGACACAGCTGGTCAGTAATTTCTTCATCGGATTAGCGGATTACTACTTTGTACGACTGATTGTTTACTACAACTATGTAGATGCCGGGTGTCAGGCCGTCGAGCGAGAACTCAAAGTCGCCTGAGGCGTTTTCGGACATCACCTCACGGCCGCCTGTATCGAATACGCGCAGCGTGGTGTTGACAGGAAGATTGCTGAAATTCAGGCTGTTGCCCTGCTGGTTCATCGTTGTGCCGCCGATTGTGGCATCGCTTATCGACGACGACGCATCATAGACATGCTCGAATGTGTCGATGTCGTTTTTGGCAATCTGTACGTCGGCTAATGATCCCTTGGCCACCAGATTGTCGTCCGTGAAGCTGACCTGCAGGTCATCCGAAAGTACGATAGTGACCGTGCTTCCGTTCGATAGGTTAACTTTCAGGCAGTTGTAGCCTTTGGCCGATGCGTAGTGCGCACCAAAGGCCAAAAGCAACAGAAATAAAATTTTTCTCATAGTAAAATGAATTTTTTGCATGTTTTCGTCGCAAAGGTATGGAATTTTATTGCATTCGCAAAATAAATGTGAAAAAAGTCAAAATTTTGATATCTGGTAGTCTGAGTTGATGTTTTTAGCTCACCATCACAGTCCTGTTAAACCTTTTGGTGCCGGGGATGTCATAACTATATGTGAACTTATTAAATCGCCTGACTTATGAAAAGATTCATCCGCTCTGTGATGCTGTTCCTGGCCTGCGCCTGTATGGCGGCTCCTACGGCCATGGCAGACCGCCATCAAGGCGCCAACAACCGCCCTGCGCGTAACGAGCGTCCCGCATCGTCGCGTGGCGGCAACCAGTCGCGCCCTTCGGGCACGTCGGGTCGCCCCGGTTTCGGAGGTAACCATAACAACGGAAGCAATAATGGCCGTCCGTCCTCGGGAGGGGGCAACAGCCGTCCCGGCAACAACGGCAACAACCGTCCATCGGGTGGGGGCAACCACAATAACAATAACGGTAACAATAACGGCGGCCGCCCCGGCACATCAGGCCGTCCCGGCTTTGGCGGAAATCATGGCAACGGCAATAACAACAACCGTCCGGGCAATAACAACAACCGTCCGGGCAATAACAACAACCGCCCGGGCAATAACAACAACCGCCCGGGCAATAACAACAACCGTCCGGGCAACAACAATCGTCCGGGCAACAACCGTCCCGGTGGTGGCAATGCATGGGGAGGGCCTCACCGTCCAGGGCCGCGTCCTCCGATGATGCAGCCGCCTCACCGTCCTTACCGTCCGGCATTCGGACGTCCCCACTACCGTCCCACGCCTCCGCCGTCGTGGCGTCCGCGCAGGGGGATTCCCGTCATCCGCGGCATCCTGGGGCTCACTTTCGGTTCGGCTATCGGTGTGTCGCTCGACTATCTGTACAGCAACGGTTATGTTGTCGACGGCTATACCAACGACATCGTGTATCTGCGCAATGTCCCGGCCCTCAACTATATGTGGACCGACGGCGCCCTCTATTACGGGCCCTCAGGCCTCGATGTCAGCTCGTTCTACTATTCGACTCCCGGCTATGACCTGGCACGCTACAACAACTGCTATAACGCCCTTGTGGCATCATACGGTGTGCCTGTGTCTGTCAATAATGCTGCCGGTGCGATGACTGCTACATGGTTTGGCGGTCAGGGAGGTTATATCACCCTGTCGTTCGGTGCTGGTACTGCCGGACGCTTCCTCACTACCCTCACCTTCGGTCTCTGACGGAACCATATTATAAAGAATGTAAAAACCTGCTCTGCCGCTCTTTCTTTTAGGGTGGCAGAGTTGTGTATATGTGTGATTTTTCGTATATTTGTGGTCGCGTAAAAAATCATTGATTCTGACAATATGAAACATATCTACATCACAGTGGCCGTGGCCCTGTCGGCGTCGTCGGGCGTCGCCGGAGCCGCCGGTATAGACGTCACCACACCGCAGGGACGCAAGGTGAGTGTCGAGGCCGTGACTCCCGACATAATCCGTGTCACCAACACGGCTCCGTGCGAGAAGCTCAATCCTTTCCTGCAGTCACCCGCAGGTGATGAGGCCGTCGACGTGAGCCGTCGCGGCGATATCTCGACATTCACTACCTCGACAGGCGTCACCGTCCGTGTCGACGCCGCCACGGGTGGTGTCGACATCAATGCCGGAGGACGCCGCGCCCTCTCTGACGGAGGTGTGCGCGAGATGGCCGGAGGCAAGCGCCGCATGGAGCTGTCGGTGATGGGTGGCGGCTCGTTCTATGGCGCGGGCGAGAGGGGATACTCCTTCAACCTCGCGGGCGACACGCTGGTGATGTATAACAAGCAGAACTACGGCTATACCGCCTCCGAGCCGCGCATCAAGCAGATGAACATCACCATGCCCCTCTTCCTGTCGTCCGACGGATATGCCGTGGTGTTCGACGACTATGCCGCAGCCGAGATGGTGATGTCAGACCCGATTGTCTATATCACCGAGTCTAAGGCCCCTGTATCATACTATTTCGTCAATTCGGCCGGTTCGCTGGCCTCGCTCACCTCGACCCTCACTACCCTCACCGGGCGTCAGGACCTCCCCCCGCTGTGGGCGCTGGGATACATAACATCCAAATACGGATACCGCACCCAGTCCGAGACCACGGGCGTGATTGACACCCTCAAGCGTCAGGGCTATCCCGTCGACGGTGTGGTGCTCGACCTCTACTGGTATGGCAAGGAACAGGACATGGGACGCCTGGCATGGGATCCCGACCAGTGGCCCGACCACCGCAAGATGCTCGCCGACCTCAGGAAAGAGGGTGTGAACACCGTGATAATCTCGCAGCCATACGTGCTGCGCAACGGCAAGGCTCTCGACAACTACAACGAGCTGACCCGGCAGCAACTGCTGCTCCGCGACACCCTCGGCGGCCAGCAGGAGGTGACCATCTGGGTCGGCGAGGGGGGCATGTTTGACGTGGCCAACCCCAAGACGCGTGCATGGCTCAGGGAGAGATACCGCGACCTCACGCTCGATGGCGTAGGGGGCTGGTGGGGCGACCTCGGCGAGCCCGAGGTGCATCCCGAGAGCGGTCTGCACGCCAATGGCCAGACCACACGCGAGTATCACAACCGCTATGGCAATGACTGGAGCAAGATAATCTATGACCTCTATCGCGAGGATTTTCCCGACACACGCCTCATGACCATGATGCGCGGCGGCACCACCGGTCTGCAGCAATACAGCGTCTTCCCATGGTCGACCGACGTGTCGCGCACATGGGGCGGTCTCAAGCCTCAGATAAACATCATGCTCAACTCGGGCCTCAGCGGCCTCGGCTACATGAGCCACGATGTGGGCGGGTTCGCCATCACGGACAAGCCATACGACCCCGAGCTCTATGTGCGCTGGCTGCAGCTCGGCACATTCTCGCCTGTGCTCCGCACGCACTCGCAGCAGGAGGCCGAGCCATATAAATATCCCGCACAGCAGGACATCATACTCCCCCTCATCAAGGAGCGTTACCGCTGGCTCCCCTACAACTACACTCTTGCCTACGAGAACGCCTCGCAGGGACTCCCGCTGGTGCGCCCGCTCAACTTCTACACTCCCGGGTCTAAGAAATATGACGACATCGACGACGAATATCTCTGGGGACGTGACGTCCTCGTGGCTCCCGTGCTCGAGCAGGGTGCCCGCGAGCGCAAGGTGGTTTTCCCCGAAGGCCTATGGGCCGACTACCGTGACCCGTCAAAGCTCTATCGCGGCGGCGACACCATCACATACGCCGCTCCGCTCGACGTGCTCCCCCTCTTTGTGCGTGCGGGCTCGTTCATTCCCCTCGCGGACTATGCCATGGAGAATACGGGCGACTACCGCACCGACCGCTATACGGTAAACTATTATCCCTATCTCGGCAAATCGGAGTTTGTGATGTACGAGGACAACCCCCTCTCGACCACCTCGCTCTCCAAGGATGAGTACAGCCTCATCACCTTCAAGGGTGACGCCGAGATGCACCGCATAGAAATCGAGGTCTCGGCCAAGGGGACCTATCCCGGCGCCAAGTCCGACAAGGAACTCAGGTTCGTCATCCACCTCTTCGACGGCAAGCCCGGCAGTGTCACTGTTGACGGGCGCAAGGCCAAGGGATGGAAATATGACGAGGCCCTCTCTACACTCACCCTCAATACCCGCTGGAACACGGCAAAACCATTGAAAATAGAAATCGAATGAAATATCTTCCCATGATTCTTCCGGGCCTCGCTCTGGCCCTCTCGGCCTGCGACATGCAGGCTCAGCCCAATTATACACTCACATTTCCCGCACCCCAGGGCACCGACGGCTCGATGGCCTATCTTGTCGACTGGGACAACGGCGCCAAGGTCGACTCTGTGGTGGTCGGCGGCGACACCATACGTTTTGAAGGTAAGGTCGATGCCCCCTTCATCGGACGCCTGATGATAGGTGGAGCGCGTGGGCCCGTGATGTTTGTCGAGCCGGGCGCAATCAGTGTCGACGCCAACGGCATGGCCACCGGCACGCCCCTCAACGACAGGCAGACGGCCTCGATTGCCAAGCTGATGTCTTTTGAGGAGGAATACCGCAAGCTCAACCAGAACGACTCGGTGCAGCGTCTTCAGGCAGACTCTATAGCCCGTGCCGCACAGGATATGCCCGCGCAGCTCTACAAGGAGAACGCCTCGAACCTCATGGGCCTCTACTGGTTCCTGCAGAGGGCCTACGAGATGCCTCTGGCCGATGTCGAGGCCGAGGCCGGACGTAACCCGATGGTCGGCAACTCGGCACGCATCAAGTCTGTCATCGAGGCCGCCCGCAAGCGCGAGATGTCGGGGGTAGGGAAGCACTACCTCGACTTTACGGTCGACTATGACGGCAAGGCGCAGAAGTTCTCGGATTATGTCAAGCCGGGCGAGTACACCCTTGTCGATTTCTGGGCAAGCTGGTGCGGCCCCTGCATGCGTCAGGCCAAGGTAATCAAGGAGCTCTACAACCGCTACAAAGGCAAGGGGCTCAATGTCGTGGGTGTGGCCGTCTGGGATGAGCCTGAGGCTACCCTGGGCGCAATCAAGAGCCACGGCCTCGAATGGCCCAACATCATCAACGCGCAGACCGTCCCCACCGACCTCTACGGCATCAACGGCATCCCCTGCATCATACTTATCAACCCCGACGGCATCATCGTGTCGCGCGACAAGCAGGGGCAGGACCTCGTGGACGATGTAGACAAGTTCATGTCTTCCTACGAGCCTGTCAGCGAGGCCCCCGACACCGCCATGCAGGCATCGGCCGACACAGCCTCGGTGATATTCTGATTGATTATAGGACACATACTTACATATTTCCAATTTCCAACACACCTTCACATGAAAATCCCAACCATCTTGACGACACTCGCATTATGCCTGTCGGCGTCGGCACAGAACCCCGACGAGAAATATTTCGCCTACCCGTCGTATGACGGCGACGACCTCGAGCTCACGGTCGACTCGAAGGGTACCCGCTGGCGCCTGTGGTCGCCTGCGGCCGATGCGGCGCGTGTCATCATCTATCCCACCGGCATCAATACCGCAGCCATCGACACCATAGCTATGACCAAGGCCGAGAAGGGCACCTGGACCGCCTCGGTGCCTCAGCAGCTCTATGGCAAATACTACACCTTCTCCATCAACCAGGACGGCAAATGGCTCAAGGAGACCCCCGGCGTGTGGGCCAAGGCCGTAGGTGTCAATGGCGAGCGTGCCGCCATCATAGATTTCTCCAAGACCAATCCCGAGGGGTGGAGCGCTGACAAGGGCCCCGCAATCAAGCATATCAATGATGCGGTCATCTACGAGATGCACCACCGCGATTTCTCCGAGCATCCCTCGTCAGGCATAGCCAACAAGGGCAAGTTCCTGGCCCTCACTGAACCCGCCACCACCAATCCCGAGGGTGAGGCCACCGGCATTGACCACCTCAAGGAGCTCGGCGTGACACACGTCCACATCCTCCCCTCATACGACTACAACAGCGTCGACGAGACCAACCTCCCCGCCAACCAGTACAACTGGGGATATGACCCCCTGAACTACAATGCTCCCGAGGGTTCGTACTCGACCAATCCCTCCGACCCCTCCACCCGCGTCATCGAGATGAAGGAGATGGTCAAGAACCTCCACGACAACGGCATCGGAGTAATCATGGATGTGGTCTACAACCATACCGCTGACAATGACGATTCCAATTTCTCGCTCACTGCTCCGGGCTATTATTACCGCCACCGTCCCGACGGCTCGTATTCGGACGCTTCGGGTTGTGGCAACGAGACAGCCTCAGACCGCCAGCAGATGCGCGACTTCATCGTCAACTCGGTCAAGTACTGGGCCAAGGAATATCATATCGACGGTTTCCGTTTCGACCTCATGGCCATCCATGACATCGAGACGATGAATGCAGTGACTGCCGCGCTCAAGGAGATAAACCCCGACATCTTCGTCTATGGCGAGGGCTGGACCGCAGGTGACTCCCCCCTTCCCGTCGAGCGACGCGCCCTCAAGGAGAATGTCTCCAAGATGCCCGACATCGCCGTGTTCAGCGATGACATCCGCGATGCCGTCAAGGGTCACTATACCGATGCTGCCGACCGTGGTTTCGCCACCGGCAAGCCCGGCCTCGAGGAGACAGTCAAGATAGGCATAGTTGCCGCCACAGACCATCCGCAGGTCGACTACTCGAAGGGTGCCAACTCCAAGTTCCCCTACGCAGCCGCCCCTACGCAGGTCATCAACTATGTATCGTGTCACGACGACCTGATGCTCACCGACAAGCTGCGCAAGTCGATGCCCGACGCCACCGATGCCGAGCGTCAGCGTGCCGCACGTCTTGCCCAGACCATCGTCCTCACCTCGCAGGGCACACCGTTCATCTTTGCCGGCGAGGAGATCTTCCGCGACAAGAAAGGTGTGCACAACTCATATTGCTCGCCCGACTCGATCAACGCCATAGACTGGAATCTCAAGCATACCAACGCCGACCAGATGGCATATTACCGTGAGCTCATCAAGCTGCGCAAGGCTCACCCCGCCTTCCGCATGACAACCACCGCGGACGTGGCCCGTCACCTCAAGTTCGACAAGACCGAGCCCGGCCTTATCTCATACTCGCTCACCGACAATGCCAACGGTGATGCCTGGAAAGAAATCAAGGTTATCTTCAACGGCTCTGACGAGCCCCGCGAGGTCAAGGTTCCCAAGGGTGACTGGATTGTGATTGCCGACGACGGCCGGATCAACGCCGAGGGCCTCTCCACCACCCGTGGAGGCAAGCTCACCGCCGCCCCCCGCGCAGCACTCATACTTGCAAGAGAGAAATAAGACATGCTCCTTTTCCCCAACGCCAAAATCAATCTGGGTCTCGACATTGTCTCGCGGAGGCCCGACGGATACCACGACATCGTGACGGTGATGGTGCCTGTCCCCTGGCGCGACATCCTCGAGATTGTCCCCGCCAAGGGGGATGTCACCACTCTGACTGTGACCGGGCGCAAGGTCGACTGTCCTCCCGAGAAGAATCTTGTGATGAAGGCCTATCGTCTGATGGCCGACACATATCAGCTCCCACCGGTCGACATATATCTGCGCAAGGTCATACCTGATGGCGCGGGACTTGGAGGAGGCTCGGCAGACGCGGCGTTCACCCTCCGCGCGCTTAACGATATGTTCGCTCCCGGTGCCACTGACGGGGACCTTGCAGCGATGGCCGCGAGGCTCGGCGCCGACTGCCCGCTGTTTGTCTACAACCGTCCGATGCTCGCGACCGGCACAGGCACCGAGCTGAGTCCGATCGATATTGACCTCACCGGGCTCACCCTTGTCATTGTCAAGCCACCCGTGAGTGTACCGACCGCCCAGGCATACTCGCGTGTCACCCCTGCGGTGCCTGTCGAGCCCATCCCGGAGATACTGCAGTCTCCGCTGACAGAATGGCAGGGGAGGCTCAAGAACGATTTCGAGCCCTCGGTGTTCCCGCTGCACCCCATGATTGCTGAAATCAAGGCCCGGCTGCTCGCAATGGGTGCCTCGTATGCCTCGATGTCCGGCTCGGGCTCGTCGGTGTTCGGACTTTTCGCATCTGACATTTTGGCAGACACGGTGGCAGACACCTTCAAGGGGTGTCAGACATTCACGGCAACACTTTGACACAATGCTTTTTGGCCCCGGCGCATGAACGTTGGGGCCAATATTTTGTTTACATAATAGAGCTGTCCGCAAGGTGTGGCAGCATTTTTGCATGTAAGGAATATAATAAGCATAAAGCATCATGGCAGATAAAGAAAAGAAACATAACGATAAAGCTCCCGAAAGCAAGCTCAGACGCGAGGACGAAGGCGTCGAGAGCCTTGACGATGTTCAGGAGGCCCAGGAGGAGACCACGTCGCAGGTAGACGAGGCCAACGAGATGATCAACGAACAGCTTGCCGACATCGACACCCTCAACAAGCAGTTGCTCGATGCCCAGGCACAGGTCGAGAAGGAGAAGAAGGAATATCTCTTCCTCATGGCCGAGTTCGACAATTTCCGCAAGCGTACGGTCAAGGAGAAGAGCGAGCTCATCAAGAACGCCGCCGAAGGTGTCCTCAAGGGTCTGCTCCCCATCGTCGACGATTTCGAGCGCGGCCTCGAGGCAAGCGCCAAGGCCACCGACGCCGAGGATGTACGCAAGGGCATGGAGCTGATATACCAGAAACTCATCAAGTATCTGGCCCAGAACGGTGTGAAACCCATCGAGTCGACAGGAAAGCCTTTCGACCCCGAGCTGCACGAAGCCATAGCCATGGTGCCCGTGGGCGAGGACGAGTCGAAGAAAGGAATGGTCATCGACACACCCACAAAGGGATATACTCTCAATGACAAAGTGCTGCGCCACGCCAAGGTGGCCGTCGGCCAATAATCACAACCCCGTACAATAAACACTAACCACATGGCAGCCAAAAGAGATTACTATGAGGTGCTTGGGGTCGACAAGAACGCCGACGAAAAGACCATCAAGAGCGCATACCGAAAGAAAGCCATACAGTATCACCCGGACAAGAACCCGGGCGACAAGGAGGCCGAAGAGAAATTCAAGGAGGCTGCCGAAGCCTATGATGTCCTCTCCAATCCCGAGAAACGTGCCAAATATGACCAGTTCGGCCACAGCATGGGCCCGCAGGGATTCCCCGGCGGAGGTGCCGGAGGTTTCCACGCCGGAGGCTTCTCGATGGAGGATATATTCTCGCAGTTCGGCGACATATTCGGCGGTGCGTTCGGCAATATGGGCGGATTCGAGAGTGCGGGTGGCCGTACACGCCGCCGCCAGCGTCGCGGTTCCGACCTGCGCATCAAGATAAAGCTGACACTCAAGGAGATTGCCGAGGGTGTCACCAAGACCATCAAGGTCCCCACTCTTGTCAAGTGCGAGCAGTGCGGCGGTACAGGCGCAAAGGACGGCACAGCCTTCCACACCTGTCCCACCTGTCAGGGCTCGGGCACTGTGCTGCGCCAGCAGCAGACCATGTTCGGCATACAGCAGTCGGCGGTCGAGTGTCCCCAGTGTCACGGCGAGGGCAAGATTATAACAGAGAAGTGTCCTCACTGTAACGGTGACGGCGTGGTGCGCAAGGAGGAGACTGTATCCTTCACCATCCCCGCCGGTGTCCAGGACGGCCAGACGCTCACACTGCGCGGACGCGGCAATGCCGCTATCCACGGTGGTGTCAACGGCGACCTTCTCATCGTCATTGAGGAAATCAAGGACCCGCAGCTCATCCGCGACGGAAACGACGTGATATACAACCTCATGCTCGACATCCCCACCGCCGCTCTTGGCGGTCAGGTCGAGGTGCCCACCATCACGGGACGTGCGCGCCTCAAGATTCCTGCAGGCACACAGCCCGGCAAGGTGCTGCGTCTGCGCGGCAAGGGCCTCCCCTCGACCGACGGCTACGGCACCGGCGACGAGCTCATCAACATCATGGTCTATATACCCGAGAACCTTACTGATGACGAGCGCAAGACCATCGAGAGCCTTCAGGGCAAGCCCAACCTCACTCCCGACGAGTCGACCAAGACACGCATATTCAGCAAGTTCAAGCATATATTCGAATAATCGGATATAGCATACAATATCAGACGGAGGACATGGCCTATGGCCGCGTCCTCCGTCTTTTTATAAGTTTGTTCCCGAATGATGTAACGCGCGGATGGCGTCCGATATGTAACTTTGCAGTGTGAAATCATAAACGTCAATCCAGATGAACCAGTTCTTCATGTCACTCCTCGACATCCTTAACGAGATGTCGCCCTATATACTCTTAGGTTTCCTTCTGGCCGGTGTGCTGCATGTGTTCGTGCGTCCGTCGGCCATGACACGCCATCTGTCGGGCCGTGGAGCAGGCCCTGTGGTCAAAGCCGCCCTCTTCGGCATACCTTTGCCCCTCTGCTCGTGCGGCGTCCTCCCGACTGCCGTGTCACTGAGGCGTAACGGTGCCTCGAAGGGGGCCTCGACATCGTTCCTCATAGCCACCCCGCAGACCGGGGTCGACTCGATAGCCGCCACATACTCGCTGCTTGGGCCCGCGTTTGCCGTTATCCGTCCTGTGGCGGCACTGGCAGGTGCTGTGTTCGGCGGAATGGCGGTGAGCAAGAGCGAGCCTGACGATGATGTGCGCGAGTGTGCCGTGACCGATGCCGACGACGACCGCATAGCCTCGATGAGCTTCGGACGCAAGATTGCCGAGGCCGTGCGCTATGGCCTTGTCGACATGGTTGCCTCGGTAGGCAAATGGCTCATAATAGGCCTTGTGGTGGCCGCACTCATAACTGTGCTCGTGCCTGACACCCTCTTTGTGTCACTGAGCCGCTATCCCATACTGGCGATGCTCGCCATGATTCTGGTGGCTATCCCCATGTATGTCTGTGCCACAGGGTCTATCCCCATTGCAATGTCGCTGATGCTCAAGGGACTTACCCCCGGTGTGGCTTTTGTCCTCCTTATGGCCGGGCCTGCAGCCAATTTCGCCTCCGTGATGATTCTCGGCAAGACCATCGGGCGCCGCGCCACCGCCATATATGTGGGCTCTGTGGCTGTCACTGCCATAGCGTTCGGACTCGCCATAGACTATCTGATGCCCTCGTCATGGTTCACGTTGCCCGGCGTCATGTCGGGTGCATGTCATGGCCATGAAGCCGGACTCCCGCTGTTCCAGACAATATGCTCGGTATTCCTTGCCGCGCTGCTTGTCTATGCCTTCATCAAGAACCGCAATCACCATCACCACCATAACATAACCGAAATAGAAATGAAAAAGGAATATCAGATTTCGGGCATGTCGTGCCCGCATTGCCGCGCCACTGTCGAGAAGGCGCTCGGTCGCCTCGAAGGGGCCGAATCAGTCAGCGTAGACCTCGCCTCGGGCAAGGCTGTCGTCGAGGGAGATGTCTCTCCCGAGGCGGTGCGTCAGGCTGTCGAGAGCGCCGGATTCGACCTGGTGGGCTAATTTCCGAAATAATCCCTTAGAACCTCTGCGGAGAGGCGGCCATCGGTATGGATGGCCAGCAGCGCCGGACGGCGTGACTCTGCCGCGAAACGTGCGAAAGCCTTGTCAAGCTCAGGCTCTGACGAGGCTTCGCTGTATTCTATGCCGTATGCCTCGCAGAGTCCCCGCAGGGGCAGGTTGGTGCCGACACTGAGATAGCGATCGAGCTCGGGGAGGTCGCGTGTCGCGCCTATGAAACGGAATATGCCTCCGCCGCCGTTGCATACGACAATCATCTTGAACCTCGGGCCCATCAGTTGCGACGACAGGGCGGCGATGTCATACTGGAAACTCATGTCGCCCGATATGAGCAGTGTCACGCCCTTATAGATTGCCGAGGCCCCGAGGGCGGTCGACGTGCATCCATCTATGCCGCTCACGCCGCGGTTGCAGTCCGAGCGGTGTATGTGACGGCAGTCCATCAGCTGGGCATAGCGTATGGGGGTGCCGTTCGACAGATGCAGGTTCCACGTCGGGGGGATGCGGTCAAACACCATGGCGAGTGCCTTGAGGTCGCACCAGGGGGCAGCCTCCACTTTCAGTGCATGTATCCCGGCCGCACGCCGCGATGCCTCTTGCCACATATTGGCATAACCGCACTCCCTGCGATGTATCTGCATGGCCGACGCCAGCTGGCGCATGAATATCGTGGGCTCCATCTCGACGCGCAGGGACAGATGTTTGAAACAGTCAACCGTGGTGTGGCTCACACCCACGTGCCAGTGTTCGGTCGAGGGGGGCAGCGAGCGCATCCACTCCTTGACATGGCGCGACACAAGCGCCCCACCGATTGTTATCACCGTGTCTGGTGCCATCGCCTCGCGCTCCGTGGGGGAGAGACGGCACAGGGTCGAGTCTATGCGGCTGATGAAAAGTGGATTGTGCAGGTTGGAGATGGTCTCGGTGAGCACCGCCACGTTGGGGAGTGCCGCCATCTTGCCCAATGCCTTGTTGAGCCTGAAATCAGGGGTATGGAATCCGGCAATCACCATCACCCTGTGCGGCGATGCCAGCAGTGTGCCAAGCTCGCGGGCACGGGCCGTGGTGAGCTCTCCGGCAGGGGCGATCTCGTGTATCACACGCTCGTGACCCTCGTCGTCTGCGGGGGCCATGCGGTTGAGCGGTGCATCGAGGCGGATATTTATATGAACGGGCCCCGGGCGCCCGCTCACGGCTTCGAGCAGGGCATCGTTGACAGTGCGGTTGACCCACCATGAGCCGTTGCCGAAATCGAGACGCGCCGAGATGTCGCAGCGACGCTTGACGTAAGGTGCGAGGGCGTCCTGCTGCCATAGTGTCTGCGAGTCGTCCTGATCAATCCATTCCTCGGGACGGTCGGCCGATATGACGACTAAGGGAACCTGACGGTAGAAAGCCTCGGCCACAGCGGGGGCATAGTTGAGCAGTGCCGTGCCGCTTGTACAGCATACCGCCACGGGGCGTCCGCTCTGCAGGCTCATGCCGAGGGCTGCGAATGCCGCCGACCGCTCGTCAATTACCACACTGCACTCGAGGTCGGGATTGCGCGTCAGGGCCACGACGAGAGGCGCGTTGCGGCTCCCGGGGGAGACGACAACGCGCTCTATGCCATGTGCCGGGAGCAGCTCCGAGAGTGTCCTGGCGGCGGGTTTGTCTGTCGATTCTGTCATCAGGCCTTGGGCTCTTCCTGTGCGGCAAGCGGATTCCAGCCCTGTGCGCGGAGGGGTATTTCCGTACCGTCGCGGGTTATCATGGCGCATCCGAGCTCGGGCTTTGTGATATGGCCTATCACTTTGACGCCGGGTACCTTCTGAATCTCCTCATGACAGTGCAGGGGCACCGTGAACAGCAGTTCGTAGTCCTCGCCGCCGTTGAGAGCAGCCGTCACAAGGTTCATGCCAAGTTCCTCGGCCATGATGGCTGTCTGATAGTCGATGGGTATGCGGTCCTCGTATATGCGGCATCCGGTGTTGCTGTCGTGGCAGATGTGCAGCAGCTCGGAGCTGAGGCCGTCGCTTATGTCCATCATCGAGGTGGGGAGTATTCCGGCGCGGTCGAGTGCCTCCACGATGTCACGGCGTGCCTCGGGCTTGAGCTGACGCTCGACGATATACTCCTTGCCCTGGAACTGCGGCACGAAATCCTTCTGTCCGGCCGAGGCCACCTTCTCGCGCTCAAGGAGCTGCAGCCCCATGTATGCGGCCCCCAGGTCGCCCGACACGCAGATGAGGTCGGTGTCTTTGGCGCCCGAACGGGTCACGATTCTGTCTGACGGAGCCTCGCCGATACAGGTGATGGAGATGACGAGTCCCTGACGGGACGATGTGGTGTCGCCGCCGACGAGGTCGACGCCATATATCTCGCATGCCAGACGTATGCCCGAGAATAGGGCGTCCATATGCTCGACGGTGAACCGGCTCGAGATACCCAGCGAGACTGTGATCTGGCGCGGGTGTCCGTTCATGGCGTAGACGTCAGAGAAATTGACCACCGCGGCCTTGTATCCGAGGTGCTTCAGCGGTACGTATGTGAGGTCGAAATGAACCCCTTCGAGCAGCAGGTCGGTGGTGACGAGTATGTCGGTATCGCGGTTGCGTAACACCGCGCAGTCGTCGCCGACCCCCTTGACGGTCGAGGAATTCACGATAGGCAGGTCTTTGGTGAGGCGGTCTATCAGACCGAACTCTCCAAGAGAGGATATTTCCATAGGGTTGAGGATAGTTATAGTTTTTCTAGTTGAACTAGTTGGACTAGTTGAACTAGAAAAACTTCATTCTTTTTCTCAGAGCTGCACTCTTGCCACGAGCTCTTTCATAATCTCGAGGCACTTGGGCTGGGCGATGACGGCGGCCTGCTGCACCTCTTCGTGGGTGGGCACCTGGGTCACATCCTTGCCGCCGAGGTCGGTGATTACAGATATGCCGTAGACACGCATATCGGCATGATTGGCCACAATGACCTCGGGCACCGTCGACATGCCCACGCAGTCGCCACCGATGATGCGGTAGTACTCATATTCGGCAGGAGTCTCGAATGTAGGGCCTGTGACGCCCACATAGACGCCGTGCATCAGGCGGATACCCTTCTCCTTGGCAATCTTGTCGGCGAGGGCCTTGAGTTCGGGGTCGTAGGCGTATGTCATGGCGGGGAAGCGCACACCGAGCTCGTTGTAGTTCTTGCCGCGCAGCGGATGCTCGGGGAAAAGGTTGATATGGTCGGTGATTGTCATCACGTCGCCCACCTGAAACTCCTTGTTCATGCCGCCCGAGGCGTTCGACACGAAAAGTATCTCGACACCGAGAGCCTTGAATACACGCACGGGGAATGTCACGGTCTTCATGTCATATCCCTCGTAGTAGTGGAAGCGGCCCTGCATGGCGATGACGGCTTTGCCGCCGAGGCGTCCGAAGATGAGGTTGCCGCTGTGTCCCTCGACGGTCGAGACGGGGAAATTGGGTATCTCGGAATAGGGGATGAAGAGCTTGTCGTCGATATGGTCTACCAACGGCCCGAGACCGGTGCCGAGGATTATGGCTATCTTGGGCATCTCGCCCTCTACGCGCGAGCGGAGATACTCGGCGGTCTGATTGATCTTTTCAAGCATGGAGATTAGATATTGATGATAGTATGATTACGGGCGCCGACCCGCGGTCTCCGCGCGAGGAGACGGGGTCGTCTTATTTAAACAACCGCGATTCGCGGATGGTTTTCTCGATACATTCCGAAAATTCGGTGTCATCGCGTTCGATGAACCGCACCCTCACCGGCAGATAGAATATCTTGTCTTTGAGTCGGTCGGGGAAATACGGATTTGTCCTGAGGCGTACGGCGTCTTTCTCGGTGGTAACTATAAATTTCCTGTTTCCCGGGAGGGCGTCAAATTCGGCAGTGATACGCTCGGTGTCCGATGACGAGAAATTGTGATGGTCGCCAAACCGTTTCAGCTTCACCTTGGCGCGTGACCTGCGCAGTTGCTTGACAAACGGGCGTGGATTTGCAATACCGCTCACCGCCAATATGTTTGTGCCAGGCTCAAGGGCATTGAGCGAGGGGGGACGGGCATCCGTACCGGGGAATACGGGTATGAGCTTGCCGTATTCGAAGGTAGAGAAATAGAGTTTCTGGAACGGGAAGAGGTTGAGTTTCTCCTCGAAGATGCGATATGCCATCGGGGTCATGTCCGGCGGACATTTGGTCACCACGACGATGTCGGCCCTGTTCAGGGCCCCGCGTCCCTCGCGCAGCCGTCCGTAGGGGAGCAGGTGGTCATTGTAGACCGGACGGTTGAATTCGGTGAGCACCACTGATGCCGTGGGCTTGACATAACGGTGCTGGAAGGCGTCGTCGAGAAGCACCATGTCAATCTTCGGATTCAGCTCGAGCAGCCTGTCTATCCCCTCGGTCCGTTTCTCGCATACGGCCACAGTCACGCTGTCGCCATATTTGGAGTATATCTGATAGGGCTCGTCACCTATCTCGTCGGGTCTTGCCTCGGGCGTGGCGAGGACAAAGCCGCTCGTCGACCTCTTGTATCCGCGCGACAGGACGGCAAGGGTGTGGGTACCTCGCAGCGCCTCGATGAGATATTCGACATGCGGGGTCTTGCCGGTACCTCCGATGGCGAGGTTGCCAACCACGACCACAGGGACATCAAACTCGCGGCTCGGCAGCAGCCCGTAGTCAAACATACGGTTACGTACCCACACGCCCAGCCCGAACAGGCGGGACAGCGGGTAGAGAACCAGGTTTGACAGCAGGCTTGAGCGGGCCATGATGATGATTATACGCTTATCTTAATATTGTCGGTTGTCAGAATGTCAGTCTTGACATCTCCATACGGGTCTGCAGCACTGACATGCTCTTGACACGGTTGATGTCATCATAGAGGGGGGCCATGTCACCGAGTTCCTTGCGCACCACGGATGCCTTGAGGTCGGCTCCGGCCTCGAGGATGGCGTCATACCATTTCACCTCGACCGAGGGGTATTCCTTGATGGTCCATGTCTCTACGTTGAGCTCCTTGGCCATTCCGGCTATCGCGGCGTCGAGACCGCCGAGCTCGTCGACAAGACCTATCTTCAGCGCCTCGGCGCCATCCCATACACGGCCCTCGGCGATAGCCTTGATAGAGTCCTGGCTGACGCCGCGGCCCTCGGCGCAGCGGCGTGTGAAGAGCTCATATCCGCGCTCTACATATCCCTGCATCGCGCTCCTGAGTCCGGGCGACATGGGCTGCAGTATGCCGGGAACCTCGCCATCGGGGCATGAGCGTACCACGGTATAGTTGACGCCGAGCTTCTGCGACAGCAGGGGCTGGATGTCGGGAATCATGCCGAAGATGCCGATCGAGCCTGTCAGCGTTGTGGGCTGGGCATAGATGCGGTCGGCACCGCACGATATATAGTAACCGCCCGAAGCGGCATAGTCGGACATCGAGACATAGAAGGGCTTGCCCGTGCGTTTCTTCCACTGCTGCAGCGCTTCCCATATCTGCTCTGAAGCATATGTGCTGCCGCCACCCGAGTTGACATACATCACAAGGCCGTCTATATCCTTTTCCTCGGCCAGCTTGAGTATCTCGGACACCATCTCCTTGCCAACGATGCCGTTGCCCTCCTCGTCGGTTATGTCACCGCAGGCATAGAGGACGGCGATATTGGCACCCTTGCCGGAGCCTTTCTTGAGGATGTCCTTACCCTTTACATAATCTGTAATCGACACCGATGGGAGGTCTTCGGGTTTCTTTGTGTCGGTGAGGGCCATGATGCGCTCGTCGAACTCGTGACGGTAGACAAGGCGGTCGGTGATGTGTTGCTTGACATATTCGGCAGGGGGCAGAGTCATCAGGTATGAATTGGCCCAGCGGTTCACCTCGTCGACCGTGACACCGCGTCCCTTGGCCACAGACTCGGCCAGGAAGCCCCAGATGTTATTGATATAGAGGGATGCCTGCTCGCGTGCGGGCTCGCTCATGTCGTTGAGCAGGAATGGCTCGACCGCGCTCTTGTATGTGCCGACCTTCACTACCTGGACATTCACGCCCAGCTTGTCGAGGAAATCCTTGAAATAGAATCCGGCCTGACCTATGCCGTGGATGTCTATCATACCTTCGGGGTTGAGGAAGATGGAGTCGGCCAGCGAGGCGATATAGTAGTCGCCAAGCATATATGTGTCGCCGTAGGCATATACCCATTTCTCGGGTGCGGTGGCCTTGAAGCGGCTCAGGGCTTCCTGGATGGCCTGCATCTGTGCCATGCCCGCGTTGACGCCGTTGGCCTCGTAGACGATGCCGTCTATGCGGTCGTCGGTCGCGGCAGCCTCGATGGCGCCCACAATCTCGTTGAGTCCTACGGGCACGTCAGTGTCACCCTTCAGTATCTGCATGGGCGAGAGTGAACCCGGCCTGTCGGCTATTGAGCCCGAGAGGTCTATGGTGAGGTAGCTCCCTTTCTTTATCTCTTTGCTCACCGAAGCCTTGCCTCCCGAAGAGGCCATCCCGGCTACGATAGCGATGAAAAAACCGAAGAATGCGATGAAAAGCGAGAACCAGATACCCGCGAGGGCACCCAAGAACGATATGAAAAATTTTTTCATTTAGGTGTAGTCTGTATATTTGGACACAAAAGTAGTTCAAACTGACGGCATAAACAAATTTTTCATCGGTTTATTGTCATCACCACCCGTATCCGTACCCGATTTTTCCCTCCGCGAAAGGTTTTTCAGAGCGGATTGAAGATAGCGCGCCAACTTTTGTCAATCCTGCTCCGTATTTATCTATATAAAGTAAGTGGTTACATCGCAATTGTTAAATCGGGGACGGGGAATGATACAATTTTAACATTTAAATGCTAAAATTGGACAATAGGTTGATTTTCTTTGCTTTTTTTACATCTTTTACCAAAATAAGTGTTTACCTTTGCCAATGCGGGCGTAAGATATGCGCATGACATAAAGACACATCGCCTCATATGCCCTTTTTGTAATCTCCTTAAGTACCATGAACAGAATCATCACTGAAATCACACCCTTGTCCGAAAAGGACTGCTTCTATCTTATAGACAGGCTTAAAGACAGATTCACGTATCCCGTGCACCGCCATGAGGAGTATGAGCTGAATTTCCTGTCAAATTGTAACGGTGCCCGCCGTGTGGTGGGCGATTCGGTCGAAGAGCTCGAGGGATATGACCTCGTGCTTGTCGGCCACGGAATAGAGCACGGATGGGAGCAGCACAAGTGCTGCAATGACAAGATACGCGAGATAACGATACAATTCTCTCACGACCTGTTCGGCGAGTCGTTCCTCGAGAAGACGCAGCTCGCATCCATCCGCAAGATGCTCGAGCGGAGTGCCAACGGGCTTGCGTTCGGCAGCGAGGCGATTCTCAAGGTATTCAGCCGTCTCGACCGCCTCACCAAGACCGAGAAAGGTTTCTACCGCATGCTCGAGCTGCTGGCCGTGCTCCATGAGCTGGCCGAGAGCGGCGACTACCGGCGCCTGTCCTCCTCATCGTTCGTGGCCAACCGTCCCGCCGTCGACTCGCGCCGCGTGCTCAAGGTCCAAGAGTACATCGACGCCCATTACCGCGACGAGGTGCGTCTTGCCGACCTCGCCAATCTGGTCGGGATGACCCCCACGGCGTTCAGCCGCTTCTTCAAGCTGCGCACGGGGCGCTCGATTTCCGAATATCTCATCGACATCCGGCTCGGACATGCCACACGCGCCCTGGTCGACTCCACCATGTCGGTGGCCGAGATATGCTATTCGTGCGGATTCAACAACATATCCAACTTCAACCGCATCTTCAAGAAGAAGAAGGGGAGCAGTCCCAAAGTATTCAGAGACATCTATCAACATCATAAGACACTCGTATGAAATCATCAGTTCTGTTATGCTTCGGTCTGGCGGCCTCGCTGCTGCCGGGCATCGTCTCGTGTTCGTCCGGCTCGGCGGCCTCGTCAAAGGCCGATACCGACACTGTGGCCACAGGTGTGAGCCCCCTCAGCGTCAGCGGCACCGCGCTTGTCAATGCCTCGGGTGATACCGTGGTCCTCACCGGTCCATCGATGGGCTGGCACACCAACTGGGGTCGCTTCTATAATGCCGGAACGGTCAAGGCCCTCAAGGAGAAATGGGGTGCCTCCATCACCCGTGCCGCCATCGGCGCCCATGGCTCGGGCGACTGCCTGCGCTCATATGCCGCCGACTCGGCCTATGCCGTCAACTCGGCCATCGCCCTCATCGACGCAGCCATTGACAACGACATGTATGTAATCTGCGACTGGCATTCGCACGAGAACACCAAGGAGGACGCCAAGGAATTCTTCTCGACAATCTCCTCGAGATATGGCGACGACCCCCACATAATATATGAGATATGGAACGAGCCCCTCGACGTCGAGTGGGGCGAAATCAAGGATTATGCCGCCGAGGTCATACCCGTCATCCGTGCCAACGCCCCCTCGTCGGTGGTCATCGTGGGCACTCCCCGCTGGGACCAGGAGGTCGACCTTGCCGCCGCCGACCCCATCGACGGCAAGAATATAATGTATGCCGTGCATTTCTATGCCGGAACCCACAAGGACTACCTGCGCGACAAGACCGAGAAGGCCATCGCCGACGGACTCCCCCTCTTCATCTCGGAGTGCGGCTCGATGGATGCCTCGGGCGACGGTGACTCCATCGACTATCAGTCGTGGCAGGCATGGGTCGACCTCGCCGACCGCCACAAGCTCTCAATGCTGATGTGGGATATCGCCGATAAGGACGAGATCTGCTCGATGCTCACACCCGACGCCTCTGACAACGGCATGGAGTGGAAAGAGGAGAACTACAAGGAGTGGGCCCGTCTGGCTCAGAAGACAATCAAAGACCGCCAAGCCAAGTTCGCGAAATGAGGAATACTTTTTTGTTCCTGGCCGCGCTTTCGGCCCTGACCGTCCCGGCCCTCGAGCTCCCCGACATAATCAGCCCGAACGCCGTGCTGCAGCAGCAGTCCGACGCGCGCCTGTGGGGATGGACAGACCCCGGGCGCACCGTCACGGTGACACCCTCGTGGCCCGGCGCCACCCCTGTCACAGCCAAGGGCGGCAAGGACGGACGCTTTGACCTCTCCGTCGCCACACCCGCCGCATCGTTCACTCCATACACAATCACTTTCTCAGACGGCAAGGACACCGTGACCATCGGCAATATCCTCACCGGCGAGGTCTGGTTCTGCTCCGGGCAGAGCAACATGGAGATGCCCCTGCGTGGATTCGGCATACAGCCCATCGAAGGAGCCGGAGAGGCCATTGCCTACTCGGGACGCTATCCCGGCATACGCATGGCCAATGTCCCCAAGCTCGAGAGCTATACCCCACAGGATCGCACCGTCGGCACATGGAAGGTCTCGTCGCCCGCCAATGCCCCCGAGTTCTCGGCGCTCGCGTATTTCTTCGCCCGTTCCCTCTCAGACATCCTCGGCACCCCTGTGGGCATAATCAACTGCGCGTATGGCGGCTCGTCGGTCGAGGGGTGGATGCCCCGCGACATCCTCGACACCTATCCCGGCTATGACATGGCCCGCGAGGAGCGCGACACGGCCATGAATGCGTGGGAGAGGATAGGGGTGATGTATAACGCCATGCTCCATCCCCTTGCCGGATACACCGTCCGTGGGTTCCTCTGGAATCAGGGTGAGTCAAACGTCGGGCGCCACAAGGAGTATGCCTCGCACCAGCGCGACATGGTTGAGCGGTGGCGCAAGGAGTGGGGCGACCCCGAATTGCCCTTCTACTTTGTCGAGCTGCCGCCGTGGAGCTATTCAGACCCCTCGGGATGCAATGCCGCATATTTCCGCGAGGCCCAGCACGAGGCCGCACGCATCACCTCCAACAGCGGCATAGTCTCGACCACCGACCTCATCTATCCCCGCGAGCTCGAGGATGTCCATGCCTCGCGCAAGCAGCCCATCGGCGAGCGTCTTGCCTTCATGGCCTCCGCCCGCACGTATGGCATCGAGGGGATGCCCGCGCAATATCCGCGCTATAAGAGTGTCGACCTTCAGGGAGACAAGGCCGTGCTCACTTTCGACAACCGTTATGGCGGACTTAACCCCAATCTCGACCTCAAGGGGTTCGAGGTGGCGGGCGAAGACCGCGTGTTCCATCCGGCCACGGCCTCCGAGGACTGGAACACATATACCGTCACCGTAACCTCTCCCGAGGTCAGCGACATCAAGGCCGTGCGCTACTGCTTCCGCAATTTCTCGCCCGGCACCCTCCACGATATGGTTGGATTGCCTCTGGTGCCGTTCCGCACCGACGACTGGGAAATAGAAACCGTAAACAAGTCCAAATGAAACTGAAATCACTCATCATCCCTGCCGCCATCGCCGCAGTGAGCGTGGCCGGCGGGTGTTCGGGCAAGTCTGACAGGGAGACAGCCCCGGCTCCCGGATTCGTCACCGTGCGCGACGGCAATTTCTGGCTCGGTGACTCGGTCTACCGCTATGTCGGCACCAATTTCTGGTACGGCGCCATCCTCGGCTCAGAGGGTCGCGGGGGCGACCGCGCGCGTCTGGCGCGCGAGCTCGACTCGCTCAAGGCCCTCGGCATGGACAACCTGCGCATACTCGTCGGGGGCGACGGCCCCGAAGGGCTCGCAAGCCACATCTCGCCCACGCTGCAGACTGCCCCCGGTGTCTACAACGACACCCTGCTGCGCGGCCTTGACTATCTGCTCGACCAGCTCGAGCAGCGCGACATGCGCGCGGTGCTGTACCTCAACAACGCCTGGGAGTGGAGCGGCGGCTTCTCGGCCTATCTCGAGTGGGCCGGAGCCGGAAAGGCCGTCAACCCCGCCGACGCCGGTTATCCCGCCTATATGGAATATGCGTCGCAGTTTGTGCGCAACGACTCGGCCAAGGCCCTTGCCGCCGACCATATCCGCAACATCGTCACCCGCACCAGCACCGTCAACGGCCGTCCATACACCGAGTCGCCCGCCATCATGGCATGGCAGATAGCCAACGAGCCCCGTGCCTTCGCCGAGGAGAGCAAGCCCGATTTCGCCCGCTGGATTCACGAGACATCGCAGCTCATCAAGCAGCTCGATCCCAACCACCTCGTGTCGATAGGGAGCGAGGGTCTCAAGGGTTGCGAGGAGGATATCGACCTCTGGACCGAGATACACACATATCCCGAGGTCGACTATGCCACCATCCACATCTGGCCATACAACTGGAGCTGGGTCAACGACCGCACCGCCACCGACAGTGTGGAGGTGGCCTGCGATGCCACCGGCGACTACATCAACCGCCACTATGACGCACTGCATTTCGCCCTCACCGACAACGGCGCGCAGATGAAGCCCCTCGTGCTCGAGGAGTTCGGTTATCCGCGCGACGGCATGGCTGTGGCCAAGGGCACCCCCGTCACAGCCCGCGACAGGTATTATGACTACGTGTTCTCTATCGTTGCCGACGGCGGCAAGATCTCAGGCCTCAACTTCTGGGGCTGGGGCGGTCTGGCCGAACCCTCGCACCGCACATGGCAGCCCGGCGACGACTATACCGGAGACCCGGCCCAGGAGCCCCAGGGCCTCAACTCGGTCTTTGCCTCAGACTCTACCACCATAGCCGTCATCCGCTCGGCCACACGCCGCATAGCGGGCAAGGAGTGACGCGGAATTATGTTTTATAACATAGCATATTTTGACATATTTTGATACATTTTTAGCAAACTCTGAAATTTGGTTAATTTCGGATAAGAAAGTACCATTTTATCTCCGCACTTTGCCCTAATTTTGCCACAGACAATCAAATTATAACAACCCTAAACCCATTACCACTTATTGTATTACAGACACATTTAGCGCCACTCCATCCTAAGAAAACGTAACTCTTTTTACCTTAAAACTGCAAAATGAATAGTAAAAACAACCCCCCCTTAGAGGTCTTTTGTTTGCGCTCCTGCTCTGCGTCACGCTCGGCATGGCAGCCCAGACCTCAGTCAAAGGAATCGTGCAGGATAAGTCGGGTGAACCGCTTATCGGCGCGACAGTCCAGGAGAAGGGCAACACTGCCAATGGCATAGCCACAGGCATTGACGGAGACTTCACCATCAAGGTGAAATCTCCGAAGGCCGTACTCCTCGTGTCCTATGTGGGCATGAAACCGCAGGAAGTGGCCCTCAACGGCCGCACGGACGTCACCGTCACCCTCGAGGATGACTCAGAGGTGCTTGACGAGGTTGTCGTTGTCGGCTACGGTACCATGAAGAAGAGCGACCTCGCCGGTGCGTCCGCATCGCTCAACGAGGATGCACTCAAAGGCTCGGTAATCACCAATATGGACCAGGCTCTCCAGGGCCGCGCCACAGGCGTTGTCTCGATGGCCTCGTCGGGTGCCCCCGGTGCCGCATCGTCCATCCGCGTGCGTGGCCAGGCCACCATCAACGCCAACGCAGAGCCCCTCTACGTCATTGACGGCGTTATCGTGCAGACATCCAGCCAGAACGGCGCAGGTCTCGGCCTCGGCGACAAACTCGGCAACGGACAGGCCTCGGCAGTGTCACCCCTCTCGACCATCAACCCCGCCGACATCGTGTCGATGGAGGTACTCAAGGACGCATCCGCAACCGCCATCTACGGTGCGCAGGGTGCCAACGGTGTCGTGCTCATCACCACCAAGCGAGGCAAGGCTGGAGAGGCCCGCTTCACATACGACGGCATGGTGGCATGGCAGCATCAGAGCAAGCGTCTCGACATGCTCAACCTGCGCGAGTTTGCCGAGTATTATAACGATTTTGCCGAGGCAGGCTACATCGCCAACCCCGACAAGCAGTATTCCGACCCCTCTATCCTCGGTGTCGGCACAAACTGGCAGGACGCCATGCTGCGTACCGCCTTCCAGCAGCAGCACACCGTCTCGGCCCAGGGTGGCTCGGACAAGGTGCAGTATTTCCTGTCAGGCTCTTTCATGGACCAGGACGGTACGCTCATCGGCACCAATTTCCGCCGTTTTTCGGTGCGCTCCAATCTCGACGCCCAGCTCAAGAGCTGGCTCAAGCTCGGCATGAGCACCATGTACTCGTATACCAACGAGCGTCTGCAGCGTGCCGAGGGTGACGAGGGTGTCATCACCTACTCGCTCACATCTCTCCCCGACGTGCCCATCTATGATGTCGACGGCAACTATGCGTCTGTTGTACGCGAGGGGTATACCAACCCCAACCCCATCGCACTCGCCACTATGATGGACCGCCGACTCAACCGTACTAAACTCAACGGTAACATCTTCCTCGAGGCAACCCCCGTCAAGGGTCTCGTATGGCACAGCGAACTTGGCTATGACATATCGACCTCGATGGCCAAGACATACGATCCCAAGATTGACCTCGGAAGCTGGGTAAAGGATATAAACGAGACCCGCCGTCAGAAGAACTCCTCATGGTTCTGGCAGGTAAAGAACTACCTTACCTATAACGGCGAGTGGAACAAGCTTTCATATACCGCAATGGTCGGTCAGGAGTGCTGGGAATCCTCATACAACTATACCTCAGTCTACGCCCAGGGCCTTCCCTCTGACAACGTGCAGAACCCCGCTCTCGGCGACTCGAAGACCTTCAACATCGGCACAGGTTACGGCTCGTCGGCTATGGCATCGTTCTTCACCCGCGAGAACCTCAACTGGGATGGCCGCTACCTGCTCACCTATACCTACCGTTATGACGGTTCGTCCAACTTCGGCCCTGACAACCGCTGGGCAGGTTTCCACTCGGTGGCAGCCGCATGGCGTTTCTCGAACGAGAAGTTCTTTGCAGGAATCCAGAACATCATCAACAACGGTAAGCTCCGTCTCGGCTGGGGCCAGACCGGTAACGCCAATATCGGCGGCTATAAGTGGGGTTCGCCTATGGACGTGATGGAGTCTGATTTCGGTACATCATACCGTCCCAAGCAGATTGCCAACACAGGCATCAAGTGGGAGACTCAGGAGCAGTGGAACGTTGGTCTCGACCTCAATTTCCTCAACAACCGCATCAATTTCATCGCCGACGCATATATCAAGACCTCGAAGGATATGCTCATGGCTCTTCAGCTGCCTACATATATGGGTTCGAGCGAGATTACCAATACCTCGGCACGTCTCGATCCTCCCTTCGGCAACTATGGCGAGATTCGCAACAAGGGTATCGAGCTTGAGCTGCGTGTGCTCCCCTTCGTGGGCGAGTTCGAGTGGGAGACAGATTTCCAGATCTCATTCAACAAGAATGAGCTCAGGAAGCTCTCGGGTACCGCCAACGCACAGATTGTAGGTTATGGCCAGTACTCGGATGTCGTGTCCGTGTCAGAGGTCGGCAAGCCCCTCTACAGCTTCTACGGCTATGTCACCGATGGTGTCTACAAGGACTATCAGGACCTGCTCGACTCGCCCAAGACCGAGCAGTATCCCGAAGACGGCAATTTCAACAAGAGCAACACCGTATGGGTAGGCGATATCAAGTATAAGGACATCTCGGGCCCCGACGGTGTGCCCGACGGCGTCATCAACGACTATGACCGCACCGAGATCGGCAACCCGATGCCCGATTTCACCTTCGGCTGGAACAACACATTCCGCTGGAAAGGTTTCGACCTCAATATCTTCCTCAACGGCTCGCACGGCAACGATGTCATGAACTACCTGTCGCTGCGCCTCTCCGACATGAAGAGCGTATGGGTCAACCAGCTCGACATCGTCAACGACCGCGCACGCCTCGTGCCTGTCGATGCCTCCAAGGTCTATCCCGAGGGTCAGCACTGGTATGACGACGTGACCAATGTCCGTGTTGCTAACCCCGATGCCAAGATTCCGGCTGCCCGTCTCAACGATCCCGCCGACAATGACCGTATCTCGGACCGCTATATCGAGGATGGCTCATATATCCGTCTCAAGAACATAACGCTCGGCTATACCTTCCCCAAGAAATGGATACGCACGCTGCGCCTCGAGAATGTGCGCCTCTACTGCAATATCCAGAACCTCCATACATGGACCAAATACAAGGGCTACGATCCCGAGGTCGGCTACAACACTCAGGATGCGTCAGGTCATACGTACGGCTTTGACTCTGGCCGCTATCCCTCGCCGACAACCTACTCGTTTGGTCTGAACTTCTCCTTCTAAATCCTCTGTCAAATCATGAAAATCAATAAGTTCATATACCGCTCGGCTCTCGCCGCAGTCCTCGGATTCGCCTCTGTGTCATGTGGCGATTTCCTCGACAAACCGGGCGAGGACCAGTACAACAACGACAACTTCTACGCCAATGACGCGCAGTGCAACCAGGGTGTCTACTACCTCTACAACTCCCCCTGGTACGATTTCCAGCGCGGTTTCATCAAGGTAGGCGAGGTGATGTCGGGCAACATGTACTGGGGTTCGTCTCCCTATCTCACGTTCACCTTGCAGGGCACAGACACCGACCTCACCAACATGAGCGCATCGCTCTGGTCGGTCATCGGACACTGCAACCAGGTCTACAACAACATCGCCAAAGCCGAGGGCCCCTCGGTTGCGACTAAGAATGCCACAATGGGCGAGTGCCTCACGCTCAAGGCCCTGGCATATTTCTTCCTCGTCCGCACATTCGGCGATGTGCCCCTCATCCACGACAATACCGCCGAGCTTGAGGGCGGGTCGTACAATGACATCAACAAGGTCGAGAAGGCCGACATCTACGAGTATATCATCATGACTCTCGAGAAGGCCATGGAGCTTCTGCCCCCGAGTGCCGATGCTGGCCGCATCGACTACTATTGCGCCGAGGGTCTGCTCGCCAAGGTTTATCTGACCCGCGCCGGCTTGGGTATGCAGGGCTCGCGTAACGAGGCCGACCTCCAGGCTGCCGCCCGCTATGCCAAGGATGTCATCGACAACTCGGGGCGTCACCTGCTCGACAACTACGGCGACGTGTTCCGTCTGGCCAACAACAAGAGCGAGGAGAGCCTCATCGCATGGCGCTGGACTGTCAACGGTTCGCACTGGACGCGTCAGAACACCTTGCAGAGTGACCTCGCACCCCAGGGCTTTGACGAGAATGGCGACTGCTGGGGCGGTTGGGGTGGCCCGTCGGTCGACCTCCAGGATGCTTTCGGCGTCTCTCCCCTCGACGAGCCTTCGAGCCGTATCGACGTCGACACCCGCCGCAAGGAGTGCATGATGCTCCCGGGCGATGTCTATCCTTTCTTCTGGCAGGACAAGGGTGGTTTCGATGTCCTCAGGTTCTGTTATGACTCAGACTATGGCAAAGGTGGCCCCGGCCAATGGCAGTGCGGCACAGGTTCGTATAACGTCAAGCATTGCTTCGGCAACAACGCCGACCACGAAGCCGGTATAGGCGTTCCGGCCCAGCGTATGGCCAACTCGCTTGCCACACATATCCTCCGCCTTTCTGACGTGTATCTGATCTATGCCGAGGCTGTACTCGGCAACAACGCCTCGACCACCGACGCGTCGGCCCTCAAGGCATTCAACGACGTGCGCTCGCGCGCCATCCCCACCGCGACCCCCAAGACCTCGATCACGTTTGACGACGTGTGGAAGGAGCGCCGCCTCGAGCTGGCCGGAGAGGGTGACCGCTGGTACGACTATGTGCGCCGCTCGTACTATGACATGGACGCCTGCATAGCCGAAATCAAGGCACAGCGCCGCAACACATACTGGAATCTCGATGCCCTCTACAAATACTACTACGAGACCGGCCAATGGGATCCGAAGCTCGCAGCCGAGAAAGAGGGCGCGGGTGAGGCAGCCTACGACAAGGACACTCCGGCCCCGAATGTGACGGCATCGTCGTTCACCATCCCCTTCCCCAATGTCGATGTGGTGCAGAATCCTCATCTCATGGAGGCTCCGATACATGTCGACGTGCGTGCAACATACAGTTACTAATCTCCTTGAACTACACAGCATAAAATGAAAAAATCATTCACATACAGGTGGCTCGCTCCCGTGGCCGCGCTCGCGCTTGGCTTCATGGCAGTGTCGTGCGACGACGAGCCCGACAAGTTCGAGCTGACAGACGGCACCCCCGTGGTCAAGTATGTCCGCACGGTCGACCCCGCCACCAAGGACTCGCTCCTGACAGGCGCGTATCTCGACAACCAGATATGCCTCGTGGGCGACAACCTGACCTCTATCCACGAGATATATTTCAACGACCAGAAGGCCATCATAAACACGGCGCTGGTCACCGACCACACCATGCTTGTCACAGTTCCCGGCACTATTCCTGAAAAGGTCTCCAACAAGATCTTCATGCACAATACGGCAGGTGTTGTGACCGAGTATGATTTCAAGGTGCTCGTGCCCGCTCCGTCGGTGCGCTCCATCTCGTGCGAATGGGCCAAGCCCGGCGAGCTCGCCACAATCTATGGCGACTATTTCATCGACGAGGAGTCTGTGCCCCTGCAGGTATTCTTTGCCGGAAATATCGAGGTGCCCCGCGAGAATATCAAGTCTATCGCAAAGAATGCAATCACCTTCACAGTCCCCGACAACTGGACTGAGGGCTACATGACCGTGACGAGCATCTATGGCTCGAGCCGTTCGGGCTACAAGTTCCATGACACCACCAATATCCTCTTCGACTGGGACGGCACACGCGGCGGTCTGGCCATAGCCAACGGCTGGCGTACCGGCAAGGTGCACAATCCCGGCGAGGACGAGGGTATCGATGCCATCGACGGCAGCTATCTTTACATGGATGGGCCGACTCTCGACGGCGAGGCTTCGGCATCGTGGGCCGAGGATAATTTCTCGTTCAATTTCTGGCCTGATGCATCGGGTGCCAACGGCCCCCTGAGCCAGCGTCCCGAGTTCGCACAGCTTATCGAGAAACATGGCATCGACGGACTGCAAATCAAGTTTGAGGTGCTTGTTCCCTCGGCAAGCCCCTGGATGACCTGTGCCATGCAGATGATTTTCACCTCGTATGCGACTGTCAACAGCGGTGCCGGAACCAACTCGTATATCGCCGACTCAGCACAGCCCCGCGGCCTCTGGACTCCGTGGATTGCCACAGGCTCGTATGATACCGCCGGAAAATGGGTGACCGTATCGCAGCCCCTCTCGGGTTTCAATTTCACCCACGAAGGTGGCAAGTGCGGCCGCAGCATCTCGACCTCCGACCTTGACGGACTCACATTCTTCGTATATCACGGTGGTGTCAACGGCACAACCTGCGACCCCGTCATCTGTGTCGACAATATCCGCGTTGTTCCCATCGAATAATCCCCTTAAGAGAATATCACAATGAAAAGATTACATAAATTCATGGCCTCGGCCATGGCGTGCCTGATGTTGTCGACGGGGTTTGCCCTGACATCGTGCGACGACGATGACGATTTCGGCACCAACCAGTATATCGGAGGCGTGACACTCAACGTCTTCGGCCCCTCGCCCGTGGCCCGTGGCGGCGAGCTCCGTTTCCTCGGCTCGGGCATGGACCAGATTCAGTCTGTCACCCTCCCCGGCTGCGGCGATATCACCGACATCACACGCGTCTCTCCCGAGGAGATACGCATCACCGTGCCTCAGAATGCCGAGCCCGGCTATGTTGTGCTTCACCACGCCGCAGGCGAGATCAAGACCAAGACGCTGCTCACATTCACCGAGCCCATCACGCTCGAGTCTGTGGCACCCCTCTCGGTCAAGGCAGGCGACGAGATAACCATCAAGGGTGACTATCTCAACCTGATACACGAGGTCATCTTCACCGACGAGGCCATCGTGCCCGAGGATGACTTCACATCTCACTCGCGCTATGAGATAAAGCTGCGCGTGCCCGCCGAGGCCCAGAGCGGCAGAATCATCATCAGCGACGCCGCCGAGATGCCCAACTGGATATATTCTGACGACGAGCTCACCGTGGCTCTCCCCGCAGTCGAGAAGGTGCTCGACCTCACCGGTGCCAAGCCCGGCCAGACCGTCGAGATCAAGGGTACCAATTTCGACCTCGTGACCAAGGTCACCATGCCCAACGACGACGAGGTTGAGTTTACCGTCAAGGGCAATGTCCTGACATTCGTGCTCCCCGCCAACGTCACCGACGGCACCGTCTGCATCATCCCCGCATCGGGTGTCAAGGTAGCGGCCGCCACCATCGGCGTGGCAGTGCCCGAGGAGGTTGTGGCCGAACCCGCCGCCGACCTCTGGGGCGGAGACGCCATCAAGTTCAAGGGTGTCAACATGGAGCTTGTGACGACGGTATTCTTCCCCGGCACCGCCGAGCCTGTCGAGCCGGCATCCAAGAGTGCCACCGAGATTGCCCTCACCATCCCCGAGGGTCTGACATCGGGCGAGGCTGTGCTGGCCACAGCATCGGGCGCCGAGGTCAAGGTAGAGCTCTCTACCATCAAGCCCACAGGTATCGCCTATGACCCCGCACCCGCAGCCCTGGCCGGTCCTCTCACCGTCAAGGGTGTGAACCTCGACCATGTCAAGACCATCCGCTTTGCAGGCAATACCGATGTCGAGGTCAAGAACACCACGGCAACCGAGTTTGCCGTGACTGTGCCCGCCACACTCCCGGCAGGTAGCAACGAGGTCGCCCTCGTGCTCACCAACGGTGAGGTTGTCGAGGCTCCCGCCATCGAGCTCACCGCACCCGAGTGCGCATACGCCACCGAGCTCCCCGGCGAGGAGACTGAGATACGCGCCGGTGAGACATTCGTCCTCACCGTGGCCAACGCCGACAAGCTGACCGCCGTGCAGGTGAACGGACAGAACGTGCAGTATATCCTCAACGGTGACAAGCTCATCGTCCAGGTGCCCGGAAGCTGCGGCAAGACCGCCAAGGTGACACTCGTGTCGAGCAACGGCGAGATTTCGTATGATATCGCCGTGATACCCGCAACCCACGTGGGCATGACCATCTGGGAAGGCATGTGGGAGAATCCCTCATGGGGTGGCAACCAGGATCTGGCATGGGACGGCTTCGACTGGAGCCAGGTGCCCGCAGGCGCAATCCTGACCCTCTACATGACTCCGATGGTTCCCGATGGTGAATGGTGGTGTGTATCGCTGCGCCACGGCGACGGCTGGGGCAACCTGCCCGACCCGATCCCCGGCCAGTATGACACTCCCGAGAAGGGTATCCTCGCCGTAGAGCTCACAGCCAATGTCCTCGCCGACCTCGTCGACAAGGGAGGTCTCGTGATAACCGGCCAGAACTATGTGCTGAACAAGGTGACCGTAGAGTGGGAGAACTCGCTCGAGACAGTGGTCTGGACAGGTCCCTGGGTCAACAACGGCTGGGAAGGCAATCAGGACCTCGCATGGGGCGGCTATGACTGGTCTACAGTCAAGCCCGGCTCGACCGTAAGGTTCTACACGACCACGACAGTGGCCGACGGTGAGTGGTGGTGCATATCGCTGCGCTACGGTAATGGCTGGGGCAACCTTCCCGACCCGATACCCGGCCAGTATGACACACCTGCATCTCCCCTCGAGGTTGTGTTCACACAGGCGGTTCTCGATGACCTCATCAACAACGGTGGCCTTGTGGTGACAGGATCCAATTTCCAGCTCGACAAGATAACCATCGAATAAGACTCCCATAGGTACAATTCCATCTTCAGACGGGAGGGGAGCATCCCCGCTCCCCTCCCGTTTTCAAAAAAATCAGGGAATGGTCCCGGCTGAAGCCGGAACCCGCGACAAAAAGACAAAAGCTATCTCTTTAAACTTTAAACTCTAATCTTTAAACTCTTTAAACCCCATGTTTCCAATCAGATCATTGTTTTTTGCTCTTTCTACCTGTGTATTATTGACCTCTTGTGGCGGGGATGACCCCGATGAACCGGCTCCCGCAGTCATACCTATAAACCTTACATCGACAAGTATTGCAGACGGAAGCACTGTCAGCGCCGACCTTAAGGAGGTGACTTTCACTTTCAGCACCTCGGTCACTGCCACAGCCACAGACATCTGCAAGCTCAACGGCAATACCAACCCCTATACTGTCAATATCAACAAAGTCACCGCAACCCTGAGCCTCGAGCCCGGCAAGGCATACTCGGTCACATTTGCCGAGGGAGCCTTCACAAACCCCACGGGCGCAAAGTCTGCCGCCATCCAGCTCTCCTTTGCCACAGAGGCCGAGGTCGTGCCCCCGGTGGTGAGCATAGCCGCAAATCTCACCAACAGCAACGCCACAGAGAGTGCGCGCAAGGTGTATAAACTGCTTTATGACAACTATGGCAAGAAAATCCTCTCGGGGGTGATGGGCGAGGTGGCCTGGGGCTCGTCGTTCTATGATGAGGTGGCCAAGAGCGCCGGAAAACAGCCCGCAATCATAGGTTTCGACTATATACATATCCCTTACTCGCCCGCCAACTGGATTGACTATGGCGACATTACTCCCGTCAAGTCGGCATGGGACGCCGGAAGCATACCCGCCATCTGCTGGCACTGGAATGTGCCCGACGGCAAGGGTGGCTACGGGACAGGCAAGGATATGCCCTTCGACCCCGCCAAGATACTTGTCAGCGGCACCGAGGAAAACAAGATAGCTCTGGCCGATGTGGCCGAGATGGCCGAATCGCTCAAGAAACTCCAGGACGCAGGTATCGCCGTGCTGTTCCGCCCCTTCCACGAGGCTGCGGGCGACTACACCTGGGGCGCATGGTTCTGGTGGGGCAAGGATGGTGTCGAGACCACCAAGGCCCTCTGGAAATGGCTCTACAACACCCTCACCAACGACTATAAGCTCAACAACCTCGTCTGGGTATGGACCATGCAGACATCCGACGAGGGTAAGCTCGCCGCTGTCTCGAAGCTACGCGCCGCATATCCCGGCGACGATTGTGTCGACATCGTGGGCGCAGACCTCTACGAGCCATCATATTCCGACCAGTCAGCCAAGTTCAACCTGCTCACCTCGGCTGTCGAGGGACACAAGATGGTGGCCCTCGCCGAGACGGGCAACCTCATGTCGCCCGACAAGGATTTTGCCAACGGAGCCCTGTGGAGCTATTTCATGGGGTGGTACGAATGGGACAACAACCGCCCCGCACTCGGCAAGGAGTGGAACAAGAACGGCGAGTGGAAGACCGTCCTGAACAATCCCCTCGTACTCAACAGGGGTGATTTCAAACTGTAATACCGATAATAGATGAAATACGGTCATTTTGACGACGCCGCACGCGAGTACGTCATCACCGAGCCCAAGACCCCCTGGCCCTGGATAAACTATCTTGGAAACACGGAGTTCTTCTCGCTCATCTCGAATTTTGCCGGAGGATATTCGTTCTACCGCGATGCCAAGTTCCGCCGCCTTACCCGCTACCGCTATAACGGTGTCCCGATGGATGCCGGGGGCAGATATTTCTATATCAAGGATGGCGACACCGTGTGGAACCCCTCGTGGAAACCGTGCCGCACGCCACTCGACAGCTACGAGTGCCGCCACGGCCTCAACTATACCATAATCGAGGGCTCAAAGAACGGCCTGAGGGTAAGGACACTCTTCTTCGTGCCCCTCGGCACCAATGCCGAGGTCACGAAGCTGACCCTGACCAACGGGTCGACTGAGACAAAGAGCTTCAAGCTCTTCTCGTTCATCGAGTGGTGCCTCTGGAACGCCGCCACGGATATGGAGAACTTTCAGCGCAACTTCTCGACAGGAGAGGTCGAGGTGGACGGCCCGACGATATATCATAAGACAGAATACAAGGAGCGCCGCAACCATTATGCGTTCTATACGGTCAATGCCGCGGTAGACGGATTCGACACCGACCGCGAGACATTCATGGGACTCTACAACGGTTTCGACACCCCCGACGCCGTGATGGAGGGTAGTTGCCGCAATTCCGTCGCCCACGGCTGGAGCCCCATAGCGGCCCATCAGCTCGACATCACGCTCGCTCCGGGCGAGAGCAGGGAGCTGGTGTTTGTGCTCGGATATATCGAGAATGCGCAGGAGGAGAAATGGGAGTCGAAAGGGGTAATCAACAAGGCCCCCGCCCGCGAGCTCATGGCACGCTTCGACACCCCCGCCAAGGTCGATGCCGCATTTGCCGAGCTCAAGGCATACTGGGACGACCTTCTGAGCCGGTTCAGCGTCCGCACGGGCGACACGAGGCTCGACCGTATGGTCAATATCTGGAACCAGTATCAGTGCATGGTCACGTTCTGTTTCTCGCGCTCGGCCTCGTTCTTCGAGAGCGGCATCGGGCGCGGCATGGGATTCCGCGACTCAAACCAGGACCTCGTGGGATTCGTGCATCAGATACCTGCCCGCGCCCGCGAGCGCATCATTGACATAGCCTCGACCCAGTTCCCCGACGGAGGGTGCTACCACCAGTACCAGCCGCTGACCAAGCGCGGCAACAACGACATCGGCGGCGGATTCAACGACGACCCCATGTGGCTCGTCTTCGGCACGGTGGCATATATCAAGGAGACAGGCGATTTCTCGATACTCGACGCCCCTGTGCCGTTCGACAACGTGCCCCGTTCGGAGGTGCCGCTGATGGAGCATCTGCGCGTGTCGTTCGACCATGTGATAAATAACCTCGGCCCCCACGGGCTTCCCCTCATAGGGCGTGCTGACTGGAACGACTGCCTCAACCTTAACTGCTTCTCGAACGACCCCAACGAGTCGTTCCAGACAACCGAGAACAAGGCCGAGGGCTCGAAGGCCGAGTCGCTCATGATTGCGGGCCAGTTTGTGGTGTGCGGGCGCGACTATGCCGCCCTGTGCCGCCGTGTGGGGCTCGATGCCGAGGCCGACCGCGCCGAGGCCGAGGTGGCCCGGATGGTCGAGGCCGTTAGGAAATACGGCTGGGACGGCGAGTGGTTCCTGCGCGCATACGACTACTATGGACGCAAGGTGGGCTCGCACGAGAACCGCGAGGGCAAGATATTCATCGAGTCGCAGGGCTGGTGCACGATGGCCGGAATCGGCCTTGAGGACGGTCTCGTCAAGACCGCGCTCGACTCGGTCAAGACATATCTCGACTGCGAGCACGGCATTGTGCTCAACAATCCCCCCTTCTCGGAGTATGTCATCGACTATGGCGAGATTTCGTCCTATCCCGCCGGATACAAGGAGAACGCCGGGATATTCGCCCACAACAATCCCTGGGTCATCATCGGCGAGACCGTGCTCGGACGCGGCGACAGGGCGTGGGAGTATTATGCCAAGATATGTCCCGCATATCTCGAGGATAAGAGTGACCTGCACAAGGTCGAGCCATACGTCTACTGCCAGATGACTGCCGGAAAGGATGCCGCCCGTCCCGGCGAGGCCAAGAACTCGTGGCTCACGGGCACCGCCGCATGGAACTGGTATGCCGTCACGCAGTTCATCCTCGGCATAAGGCCCGACTATGACGGCCTGCGCGTGGACCCCTGCATCCCCGACTCATGGCCCGGATATGAGGTAGACCGCACATTCCGCGGCGCCCGATACCATATCAAGGTCGAGAATCCGGCCCGCGTGTGCCGTGGCGTGCGCACCGTGACAGTCAACGGCAAGCCGGTCGAGGGGAACCTGATATCCCTGCAGCCCGAAGGATCTGAAAACAACATAGTAGTAACTCTTGGATAAAAACCTGAAAATGAAAATCAGACAAATCACTATCGGCGCACTGGCCGTCATACTGGCCTCATGCTCGGCCGAGAAGAAGACCGCACAGGAGCCCGCGGCGCAGACACCCGCGCAGGCACTGATAGCCCGCATGGATTCGGTGGCAAAGTCGGGCCGCTTCTATTTCGGCCACCACGACGACACCGCTTACGGGCATACATGGAAGTATGCCGAGGGTGGCTCGGATGTCAGGGCCGTGACAGGCGAGTATCCCGGTCTTATGAGCTGGGACCTGGGCATGATAGAGCTCGACTCGGCCAGGAACCTCGACGGCGTGCCGTTCGGCTTTATGGCCTCGGAGATAGCCCGTCAGGATGCCCGCGGAGGCATCAACGCTATCTCGTGGCATCCGCGCAACCCCGTCAGCGGTGGCGGCTCGTGGGATGTCTCGGCGGCTCCCCTCGCCATGATGGACTCGGTGCAGGCTGTCACGGACACCCTCACGGCATGGATTGACCGCGCGGCCGCCTTCATCGGCTCGCTCAGGGACGCCGAAGGCAACCGCATCCCCGTGGTGTTCCGTCCGTGGCACGAGAACTCAGGCTCGTGGTTCTGGTGGGGCGCCGGTCACTCTACCCCCGAGCAGTATATCGCTCTCTACCGCCTCACCCGCGAGCGTTTCGACTCGGCGGGAATCGACAATGTGGTGTGGGCCTACTCGCCCGACAAGGACCTGACGCGCGAGCAGTATTTCTCGACCTATCCCGGCGACGAGTATGTCGACATACTCGGCACGGACATATATATGTTTGACGGTGCCGACGGCGTGGAGCCCTACAAGGCCCGCATAGCCGCACAGCTTCCCTATGTCGTCGAGGAGGCGCAGAAGCGTGGCAAGCTCGCCGCATTCACCGAGACCGGCTCCGAGAGCCTTCCTGTGGCCGACTGGTACACCGGTGTGCTTATGCCTTCGATCGAGAACCTGCCCATAGCATACGTCTGCGTATGGCGCAACGCCATAGAGAGCCAGAATCCGAAGCATTTCTATGTGCCTTATCCCGGACATCAGGCCGAGGCCGATTTCAAGGCCTTCCACGACAATCCCAAAACCATATTCGTAAAATAACAATAGACCATAATACAGATATGTCTACATTCGAATACCGCAAGAACCTCATCCTTGCCCGCTATGAAGAGCTTGTGACCCGCCCCAATATCATGCTTGAAGGGAACGGCATCTATAACAGATACCAGAATCCCGTGGTCACCGCCGACATGGTGCCCCCGACCTGGAAATATGATTTCAACCCCGAGACCAATCCCTGGTTCATGGAGAGGATAGGGTGCAATGCCACACTCAACTCCGGCGCCATCAAGTGGCAGGGGAAATACCTGCTCGTCGTGCGCGTCGAGGGGATGGACCGCAAGTCGTTCTTCGCCGTGGCCGAGAGTCCCAACGGCATCGACAATTTCCGTTTCTGGGAGCATCCCATCACCATGCCCGAGACTGACGACCCCGCCACCAATGTCTATGACATGCGCCTCACCGCCCATGAGGACGGATGGATTTACGGCCTCTTCTGTGTCGAGCGCAAGGATCCCGCCGAGCCCGGCAACCTCTCGGCTGCCACGGCATCGTGCGGCATTGCCCGTACACGCGATCTCAAGACCTGGTACCGTCTGCCCGACCTGAAGTCCAAGTCGCAGCAGCGCAACGTCGTACTTCACCCCGAGTTTGTCGACGGCAAATATGCCCTCTACACCCGTCCGCAGGACGGTTTTATCGACACCGGCAGCGGCGGTGGCATCGGCTGGGCCCTCATCGACGACATCACCAATGCCGAGGTCAAGGAGGAGAAGATCATCGACGCCCGCTATTATCACACTATCAAGGAGGTCAAGAACGGCGAGGGGCCTCATCCCATCAAGACCTCGCGGGGCTGGCTGCACCTGGCCCACGGCGTGCGTGCCTGTGCCTCGGGCCTGCGCTATGTCCTCTACATGTATATGACCTCGCTCGAGAAGCCCTGGGAGAAGATAGCGTCGCCGGGCGGATACCTCATGGCCCCCGTTGGCGAGGAGTATATCGGCGACGTGATGAACGTGCTCTTCTCAAACGGCTGGATTGCCGACGAGGACGGCAAGGTGTTCATCTACTATGCCTCGTCCGACACCCGTATGCACGTGGCCACCTCGACCATCGACCGCCTCGTCGACTACTGTCTCAACACTCCTCAGGACGGTCTGTCGACCTCGGAGTCTGTCAAGACACTCGACCGGCTCATCGACGCCAACCTCGAGTACCTGAAAAAATAATCCCTACGGGTCGTGGCGGGGTGGTCAGAGCCCCGTCACGACCATTATGCAATTTCCCCTGAATCTCTGTTCCATGGCAAAATTAAGCGAAAAAATCGGCTACGGCTTCGGCGACATGGCATCATCCATGTTCTGGAAGGTCTTCAGCTATTATCTCCCCTTCTTCTATGCCAACGTGTTCGGCATCTCGCTTGTCGACACGGGCATACTCCTTCTGGTCACCCGCATCTGGGACGCCGTGAGCGACCCCATGATGGGTATTGTGGCCGACCGTACCACCACCCGCTGGGGCAAGTACCGCCCCTATCTGCTCTGGGTGGCCGCGCCGTTCTCGATATGCGGCATACTGCTCTTCACAACCCCCGACTGGGGTTATGGCGCACGTCTGGTGTGGGCCTACGTCACATACATACTGATGATGACGGTCTATACGGGCATCAATGTGCCGTATGGAGCCATGCTCGGTGTGATGACCGACAACTCGCAGGAGAAGACGGTGTTCTCGTCGTTCCGCATGTTCTTCGCTTACGGGGGCTCGTTCATAGCCCTCTTTGCCTGGGATCCCTTGTGCAAGATGTTTGCGGGCGAGTTCGGTTTCTCGCTGCAGACAAGCTGGCAGGCTTCGATGATTGTCATTGCCGCGTGCTGCTTCTGCCTCTTCCTGCTCTGCTTCTATCTGACCCGCGAGCAACTGACCACCGTGTCGTCTGCCTCGCTCGGCAGCGACATCAGGATGCTCGTCACCAACAAGCCCTGGTGGCTGCTCAACGGCGCGTCGCTCTGCTTCAACCTGTTCAATACGGTGCGCGGCGCCACGGTGGCCTTCTTCTTTGCCGATGTCATCGGGGGTGACCAGCACATCATGCTCTTCTCGCTGTCCGTGCTCTTCTATTCGGGCCTTTTCCTCGGAGTCGGCGAGGTCGCAAATATGGTCGGCGTGGCCCTCGCGGTGCCTGTCACCGCCAAGATTGGCAAGAAACCCACATTCCTGATGGTAGACCTGCTGCTAATCGTCTTCAGCGTCCTCTTCTTCACCCTCTCACCATCGACCAACGGCGGACTGCTGCTGATGCTGTTGCTCCAGATTATCATCTCTGTCCTCACCGGCATGATGTCGCCCCTTGTGTGGTCGATGTATGCCGACGTCAGCGACTACTCGGAGCTGCGCACCGGGTCGGCCTCTACGGGCCTCATCTTCTCGTCGGCCTCGATGGCCCAGAAGTTCGGCGGTGCCATCGGCGGTGCCTCGGTGATGTGGATGCTGAGTGCCCAGGGATATATCGAGCGCAATGACTCGAATATGGGTCTTGACATTGTGCAGCCCGCAAGCGCAATCACCTGCCTGTGGATGCTGATGACGTTCATTCCCGCCGGAGTGGCATTGCTCTCCATGTGCTTCGTCTGGCTCTATCCCCTCGGAACCTCCGAGATGGACGAGATTGTTGCCAAGTTGCGCACACGCCGCGAGAAGCCTGTCACCATTGACACTGAAGAATTTGTAGAACCGGCATGATTATGGATAAGAAGATTTTCGCACAGGAACTCCTCGACAACCTCACCGGATGCATCCTCCCTTACTGGATACAGCGTATGACCGACCCAGACGGTGGATTCTACGGGCGACGCGACGGCGACGACCGCCTCGACCCGGAGGCTCCGAAGGGTGCCATACTCAACGCCCGCATACTCTGGACATTCTCTGCCGCCGCGCGCGTCCTTGGCAATCAGGAGTATGCCGGGATGGCCCGCAGGGCATACGGCTACATCATGGAGCGTTTCATCGACCGCGAGTTCGGAGGCACATACTGGAGCCTTGATGCCAAGGGCGAGCCCCTCGACACCAAGAAACAGTTCTATGCCATCGGCTTCATGATATACGGCCTCACGGAATATTACCGCCTCACGGGCGACAACGAGGCCCTTGACACGGCGGTAGAGCTGTTTGACGTCATCGAGAAACATTCCCGCGACCGCGTGAAGGGGGGATATATCGAGGCCACGCGCCGCGACTGGACCCCGATTGAAGACATGCGGCTGAGCGAGCATGACGCCAATGCCTCGAAGACCATGAACACCCACCTCCACATCATCGAGGGATATACCAATCTGTTGCGCGCGCTCAAGGAGAAGGCTCCCGGCCATCCGCGCATTGCGGATGTCGAGGAGGCTACGCGCTATCTGCTGCGCCTCTTCCTCGATCGTATCGAGAATCAGCGCACCCATCACCTCACGCTCTTCTTCGATGACGACTGGCGCGAGCTCCCCGGAGCCGAGAGCTACGGACACGACATCGAGGCCTCGTGGCTGCTGCTCGAGACAGCTCAGGTCATAGGTGATGAAGGGCTCACCGCCGAGACCCTGCGCCACGCGCGTCACATAGCCGGGGCAGGTCTGCAGGGGCGTTGCCATGACGGCTCGATGGTCTACGAACGCCATCCCGCCGGAAACTATGACAACGACAAGCACTGGTGGGTACAAGCCGAGAATGTCATCGGACAGCTCTATCTTGCGCGTTTCCACGGCGAGCCCGGGTATGAGGACAAGGCTTATGAGACATGGCGCTATATCTCCGACAAGCTCGTCGACCCTGAGGAGGGCGAATGGTACTGGTCGCGCCGCGCCGACGGCAGCGTGAACCGCACCGATGACAAGGCCGGATTCTGGAAATGTCCCTACCACAATTCGCGCATGTGCCTTGAGGCTATGCACGTATTGGGTGAATGACTTGACCGGTTGCGCGTTTTTGCGTAACTTTGTGGCACTATGTCACGCAGTGTCACAACCTTAATACTGATTTTCATGTCGCTGGCCCTACATGGTGCCGGGACATACACCAATCCCGTCATCCATGCCGATTACTCCGATCCGGACGTAATCCGCACGGGTGACGATTTCTGGATGGTGGCTTCGAGTTTCAACGCCATGCCCGGCATCCCGGTGCTCCACTCGCGCAACCTTGTCGACTGGGAGATAGTCTCGCACGTCTATCCCTCGCTTCCTTTCGGACGCTACGGGCGTCCGGCCCACGGCGAAGGCTCGTGGGCACCGTCGATAAGGTTTCACGACGGCAGGTTTTATGTCCATTTCTGTACACCCGAGGAGGGGCTTTTCGTGGCCATAGCCAATGACCCCCGAGGGCCTTGGGAGCTGACGCAGATGGTCGATGTGGCCAAGTGGGAAGACCCGTGTCCGCTGTGGGATGACGACGGCCAGGCATATCTCGTCCACTCGCTGCATCGTGGAGGCCCGGCGATATTGCACCGCATGAGTTCCGACGGAAAACGCCTGCTCGACGACGGGGTGACGGTCTATTGCGACACAGTAGCCAATCCGACCCTTGAGGGCCTGAAGATGATGAAGCGCGACGGATGGTATTATATCCTTGCACCCGCCGGAGGGGTAGCCGACGGCTGGCAGACGGTGTTGCGCTCGCGCTCGATATACGGGCCCTACGAGTCGCGCCGCGTGCTCGAGTCGGGCGACACAGGCATCAACGGCCCGCATCAGGGGGGACTTGTCGATACGCCCGACGGTAAGGAATGGTGGTTCATCCATTTCCAGTCCAAAGGCATCCACGGGCGCGTGGTGCATCTGCAGCCGGCCCGCTGGACCGACGACGGATGGATAGAGATGGGCGACAACGGACACCCGGTGCTGGCATACAGGCGTCCCAATGTTGGGGAGGATGGTGCATCAGTGAGGATGCAGATGTCGGATGATTTCAGCGATTCCGTCCCGGGACTGCAATGGCAGTGGCAGGGGAATCCGCGCGACGTATGGTACAGCCTTACAGAACGTCCGGGATGGCTGAGACTCAATGCCGTGAACTGTCCTTCGGAGGAGGGGAATCTCTACTATGCCCCCAACCTGTATCTGCAGAAATTCCCGGCAGAGCGTTTCACGGCCACGACCGTCGTAGAGCCCCATTTCACGGATTCTCTTAGCCGTGCCGGACTTGTGATGTACGGCACCCGATATTCATATATAGCCGTAACCTCAGACTCGGTCATCGTGGTCACAGGACGCGGTGACAGACGTTTTCCTGTCCGGCTAAAGACCGAGGCGTCCGTGGCTTGTTCCTCGCCGCGCGTATGGCTGCGTGCGGAGCTGTTGCCAAACGACCTTTGCAGCTATTCGTGGTCTGAGGATGGAATCAATTTTAACCCCCTCGGCCCTCTGTGCACTGTGACACCTGGTGTCTGGGTCGGCGCCAAGACCGGCCTCTTCTGCATCACCCCCTCCCTGGTTCCGACCCCTTCATACGCCGATTTCGACCTGTTTGAGATTGAGGACGGGAGCGCTGCTCCCTGAACGGGGAATAGTCAGCGCAGTTGCCAGAAGGCGACTGCGGCGGCTGCGGCGACGTTGAGCGAGTCGACGTTGTGGCTCATGGGGATGCGGGCTGTGTAGGTGGCCTCGGCTATGGTTGAGGCCGGCAGCCCGTCACCTTCGGTGCCCATGATGATGGCGAGACGGGGCTCTGCGCATAGCTGCGGGTCGTCGATGGGCACCGAGCGGTCTGTGAGGGCCATGGCCACTGTCTTGAA
>OLOX01000103.1_pt1 | contig 80195 bp, 61 predicted proteins | sample 1672091 | NCBI WGS metagenome assembly OLOX01 (sample SAMEA3136644, study PRJEB25190) | human gut metagenome | reverse complement strand
TATTTGCATAAGGTTCTTGCTTTGAAATCAATCTTACCGTTCTTAACGTAGTACCTGGTGCTGCCATGCTTCACGAGAGTTGTGGCTGTATAATCGACCTCACCATTTCTTATATAGTACCATTCTCCCTTATGCTTGAACAACAATGTGGCATTTCTGTCAACTTCTCCATATTTTGTATAGTATGTCGGCTTTCCGTATATTTCCCGGATATCCTCTATTTCAAACTGAGTGCCAATATTCAGCCCTCTCATATTATCCTTATCAAGATATGAGAAATCTTCATTAACAAGATAATTCTGATAGCATATAAGATATTCAAGCTTCGTGCTTTTTCTCAGATCAAGCTTGTCAAGCTTGTTACGGCTACAGTTCACATATGTAAGTTCTGCATTATTACTTAAATTCAATATCCTAAGCTTGTTGTCAGAGCAATCAATTGATTGGAGCTTAGGATTGCAGCTCATATCCAATGCTTCCAGTTTGTTCTCAGAACAATACAGCTTTGTCAGCTCCGGATTATTGCTCAGGTCAAGTGTTTCAATGTTATTCTTATCACATGAAAGAGTTTTAATCAGGGCATTATTTTCAACGTCTAATTCCGTCAATTGGTTATTAATGCATGAAAGAGATGCCAGTTTTTTGTTACTGCTCACATCAAGTTCCTGCAGTTTATTATCGCAACAAAACAACGTGGTAAGCTCTGGGTTGTTATCAGTCTTAAGCTCTGCAATATTGTTTTTTTCACAATATAAGATAGAAAGCTTTGGATTATTTCTTATGTCTAATTCTGTCAGCTTATTACTGCTGCATTGTAATTCCTCCAATGCTGTGTTGGCGGAGACAACCAGTTCTGAAATACTATTGCCCCCCAGTCTCAGTTCTATCAGCTTGGTATTGTTCCTTACATCTAATTCTGTCAGCTGGTTATAATCGCAGCTGAAATACTTCAGTCCCGGGCAGCCACTCACATCCAATTCCGTCAGCTGATTCTTGACATAATACAATGTCAGAAGACTTGGATTATCACCTACATTCAATGAAGTAAGCTTGTTCCCGCTGCATATCAGGCAGTCCAGCTTAGTATTCTTACTGACATCAAGAGATGTCAGCCTGTTTCTGTAACAATTTAGGTACTCCAGATTTTTGAACAGCTCTATTCCCTTCAAGGAATATATCTGCATCTCCTCTACATTAATCTGCTCAACTAAATCCGAATCAATATATCCGTCACCATCACCATCAAACTCGCAACTTAAATACTCTCTGAATTTATCATCCGGGAAATTCTCTTCGTTTAATTCAACACAGGTTGTGGTACTGTCTGATGCCGTTGCTGTTATCTCCACGTTCTCACTTGCCTCTACATACATGCTATTACCTATGCAGATGCTGTTCAGTATCAGCATCAGACTAAGAAGCATGCTCATAAGCCTTTTTCTCATCCTAATCTCGTCCTCCTCATTGGTTTTTTGAGACCTTACTCTTGCTTCTATTATCCACCATCATTTGCTGAACATCAACCATATTTTCTTTAATTCATACGTCTTCCGATCTGCAAATGATCAGCCGTCAGTATTTATTTTACCTTCTTCTGCATAATTCCGTTCTTTACATAGTAAACGGAACCATTGTAGGTAACATTACCGGTATACTTGAAATCAACCTTACCGTTGTTCACGTAGTACCATTTGCCGTTGTACTTGCAGAGGGTCCTCGACTTGTTAATCTTACCATTCTTTATGTAATACCAGCTGCTGCCGTACTTGCAGATAGTTACTGACTTGGTGTCCATCTTGCCGTTCTGCACGAAGTAGTAGGTATTATTGTACTTACAGAGGGTTCTTGACTTGTCGATCTTGCCGTTCTTGATATAATACCAGCTACTGCCGTACTTGCAGAGAGTCACTGACTTGGTGTCCATCTTGCCGTTCTGTACGAAATAGTAGGTATTGCCGTATTTGCATAAGGTTCTTGCTTTGAAATCAATCTTACCGTTCTTAACGTAGTACCATGTGCCGCCGTTCTTAACAAGAGTTGTTGCGCTGAAATCAACTACACCATTCTTTACGTAATACCATTCTCCATTGTACTTAAAGAGCTTGGTCACCGTTAAATCCTTGTCACCATATTTTGTGTAATACCACTTGCCATCTACCTGCTCAAGGGTCTCAGCGTCCTTCTGAGGGGAAATATTAAATATATCCATATTGTCCTCATCCAGATATGAGAAGTCTTCATCCTTAAGGTAGTTGTCGGAGCAATCAAGCTGAACCAGTTGGGTATTATTCTTGAGATCCAGCTTGGTAAGCTTATTTTTTGAGCATGACAATGTTAAAAGTCCCGGACACATACTTACATCCAATGACTTAATATTTGTATCGTCACACATAAAGGTCTCCATCTCAGGGCAGTTGCTTATATCAAGCTCTCCAAGGTCATTGTTCTGGCACAGGAAATATGCCAAATGTGTATTCTTGCTGACGTCAAGCTCTGTGATATTATTATCATAGCAGGAGAAATCCCATATTTCGGGACAGTTGCTTATGTCTATCTTGCTTATGTTGTTTCTGTCCACCTCAAGTATCTCCATACCGGTATGCTTTGTCACGTCAATTGAAGATATATTGTTATCCCCTGCCCATATATACTGAAGGTCAGGATTTTTGGATATGTCCAGTTTATCCAGCCCGCAGCCTGTACAATCCAGTATATTAAGCTGTGGATTTTTGCTGATATCCAGCTCCTTGATAGAGTTGTCACCGCAATATAAAGAAAGCAGATCCGGATTGTTAGTTACATCAACTTCACTTATGTTATTACCACTTACACCTAAGTCCTGCAACGCTTTGTTTTCGCTTACGTCTATCTCTGTAAGCTGATTGTCAGCACACTGAAGCCACAAAAGCTTAGCATTCTTGCTGACATCTATGCTGCTGATCTTATTTGAATTAAAGCCTAAAAGTTCAAGCTTCGGATTATTGCTGACATCAAGGGTTGTAAGCTGGTTATCTTCTAAATTGAGGGATTTAAGATTTTTATTTTTGCTTACATCCACACTGGTAAGGTTGTTGCGCTTACATTCAAGCAAAGTCAGGTTAGGGAACAGTTCTATTCCTTCAAGGGAACTGATGTCCATCTCGTCCATAAAGAGTGAGATCACATTGTCGGGATTTACCCATCCTTCACCTTTCATATCCCAGCTATCAAGAATCCCCTTCCTTAATCCTGCATCAGGGAAATTCTCCTCCGTGATATATAGCTTGTTTGACTCCTGAACGGCACTGCTGCCCGTCCTCTCTGCACTGGTAGCAGTGGCTACTTCTGCATTTACTGTCACAACAGGTGCCAGGCTGCTGAGTCCCAGTGACAATGCTAATGCAATGGCCATACATGATTTTTTCATATACATTTTCCTCCTATGTTGCTGGCACGACTCACAAAGTGATGTCGTGCTTTCCTTGTTTAATGTGTCATCTGACACTTTCGTTTGTTTATTTTAAGCTCTGCCTATCTTCCTCTGCATAACTCCGTTCTTAACGTAATAAACAGAACCGTTGTATGTGACATTTCCTGTATAGTGGAAATCAGCCTTACCCTTGTTCACGTAATACCATTTGTCATTGTATTTCGCCAGGGTTGTCGCATTATTCAGTTTTCCGTTTCTTACGTAATACCAGACATTGTTATACTTAACGATAGTGGCAGCTTTAAAATCTATCTTTCCATGATTAACGTAGTACCAGATGTTATTGTGCTTCACCAATGTTACGGCTGTGGAAGCCACCTTGCCGTTCTGCACATAGTACCAGGTTCTTCCATAGGCAAATAATCCTGTCTTGGTGAAGTCTACCTTTCCTTTGTTCACGTAATACCAGCTATTTCCCCTCTTAGCCAGGGTAGTTGCTGTGAAATCCACAACTCCGTTATGAACGTAATACCATGCACTTCCGTACTTCACTACTGTAGTCGAGCTTGTATCGTATCTGCCGTTCTTTATGTAGTACCAGCTTCCGCCTATCTTCTCTAAGGTTTCGCCTTCTGCCTCAACGGTTTCAAGCTTCTGCTCACCACAGACTGAGCAGGTATACAGCTTGCTTCCGGCCTCCTTAGCTGTAGGCTTCTTCACGTAGACGCCCTCATCCCATGCATGACCATTTGCAGAGATTTCTTCCTGTGCTACAAGAACCTCACCGCACACGTCACAGTGCTTACCCTCTGTAAGTCCACTCTCGGTACAAGTTGGCTCTACCGCTTCATCTATCACTTCTTCGTGTCCTTTTGCAGGGATCTCTTCCTGGGCTACAAGAACCTCACCGCACACGTCACAGTGCTTTCCCTCTGTAAGTCCATTCTCAGTACAGGTTGGCTCTACTGCCTCATCCACTACCTCCTCGTGTCCCTTCGCCGGAATAACCTTACGAGGTATAACGGTCACGCCACATTCGGTACAATATTCCCCCTCAGTGAGACCTGAGGTCGTGCAGCTTGCTGCCTTGCCTTTATACACCCCCTTTGCGTAACCATGCTTCTGTCCGCTGACATCATATGTCTCAAATGAAGTCTGATCCAGGTATGAAAAATCCTCATTCTCCAGGCAATTATTTGAACAGTTTAATTTGTTTAATTTGGTATTATTGCTAAGATCAAGCCTATGTATGTTATTGTCCTCACACTTCAGCATTTCCAATAACGGGCTTGCACTGACATCCAGATAAGTGAGTTTATTCTGGCTGCACTATATACGTGTCAGCTTTGTATTGTTACTGACATCTAAAACATCAAGATTATTGTCCAGACAATACAGCATTTCCAACTCTTTATTATTACTTATATCAAGATTACTAAGATTACATTGATGGCACATTAAAGTCCTCAACTTGGTATTCTTACTTACATCCAATGAAACCAGATTGTTTCTATATATGTATAGCTGTTCCAATTTTGTATTTTCACTTAAGTCTATATTGGTGATCTCATTGTCTCCGCAAAGCAACACCGTTAATTTTGTATTATTACTTACATCAAGACTTTTGATACTATTCCACTGACATGACATAGCCCACAAGTTCTTGTTCTTACTTACATCTAAGCTGGTCAGATTATTTTCGTCGCAGTAAAGACGATTTAATTTTGAAAATAATTCTATTCCCTTAAGAGAGCTTATCTGCTTTTTATTGCAATTTATGTCAGTTACATCTTCAATATTTACCCAGCCGTCCCCATCTGTATCAAATTCATCCGTCAGAAACTGTCTGAAATTATCATCAGGGAAATTCTCGGAACTTAACTGAACCCTGTTATCCTCTTCCCCCTCAGTCCCAACGGAATCTGATCCTGTAGCAGTCAAAGTCTCTGCCTGAGCCACCGCACCTGCTCCCGGCTGTTCCGTTGCCGCATTTACAGGCACCACAGGTGCAAAACTGCTGAGCCCCAACGCCAATGATAACGTCATTGCAATAAAAGTCCTTTTCATCTCTCATCCTCCCATTTTTGAACTTAAGTCCATTAAATCAAGTTTTCACACAAAATTTGACACAGTAATTTTTACTGTCAAAAGGTTTACCTTTTGACAGTGGCATTTTGGGGATTGATTTTCTATAAATTAAAGATGGCTTTTATACACATTTTTGCATTGTGTCTATTAATTTTTCCTGTTTGTGGGTTTATGTGGTTGAAATCTGCCAGAATATGGCATATAATTTAGGCATGAAAAAACTGTCAAAAGGTAAACCTTTTGACAGTTTTTTTCGTTTAAAAGGACCCGGCATTTTAGGCTTCTAAAATGCCGGGTTTCATTTCTTCACCCATCATACCCTCCTTATGATATTCCATTCAATTTCCTAACACTTGTTATTTGCGTTTTAGAGTATCATGTGTGATATTGTGACTCAAGACCCTATGGTAGAATTTATATTTTGTTTATTTCTACGCCCTTCCGAGCTTCTTCTGCATAACGCCCTTTTCTACATAGTACAATGAACCTCTGTACTTTACATTTCCGGTGTAAGTAAAATCAGCCTTGCCCTTATTGACATAGTACCATTTGCCGTTATATTTGCATAAAGTCTCAGAATTATTGATAACTCCGTCCTTTATATAATACCAGGTCCTATTGTACTTAACCAATGTAACAGCTCTGAAATCAACTCTTCCGCCATGGACATAATAATACTTACCGTTGTATTTCACCAGCGTAACTGCATTGAAGTCCACCACACCGGCATTTATATAGTACCAGCTATTTCCCCAGTTGAAGAGACCGGTCTTCTTGAAATTAACCTTACCATGCTCAACGTAGTACCATTTATTTCCTCTTTTCGCCAGCGTATTCGCATTGAAATCAGCCACGCCATTTTTCACGTAATACCAGGAACTGCCGTACTTCACCACTGTGGTTGCCGATGTATCATGAACACCATCCTTTATATAACACCATTTGCCATCTCTCTTCACAAGAGTCTCACCCTTTGGTGCAATAGTCTCGGTTCTCTGTTCGTTACAATTTTCACAGGTGTATACAATACTTCCTGCCTCAAGAGCAGTAGGTGCCTTAATGACAACACCCTGATTCCATTTGTGTCCCAGTGCCGGTATCTCCTCCTGCCTTGCAAATATCTCTCCGCAGTCCTTACAATGGCTTCCTTCTGTAAATCCCGGTGCAGTACAGGTTGCAGCCACGGCTTCGTCAACCACCACTGTGTGTCCCTTGGCAGGAACCGGCTTACTGTCCTCAACCTTTATACCACAGACTTCGCAATATACATCACCGGTAACACCGGGCTCCGTACATGTGGCAGGAACAGCATTCTTGAACAGCTTCGTGTATTCGTGTTTCTGTTCATCCAGACCATCAATAAGTTTCTTGTCCGGATATGTAATATCACTCTCCGAAAGACAGTTACCCTGGCAAGCTAAATATTCATATTTAACATTATCGTTCAGGATCAATTTATGGATATTATTTTTATAGCACGCAATACCGGTAAGCTTCGGACAGTTGCTCACGTCCAATGTGACAATATTATTGAACGTACACTGTAACCGTGTTAATTCTGTATTATTGCTTACATCAAGAGCCTCAAGCTTATTATTAAAACAATCAAGCTCTTCAAGCTTTGTATTTCTGCTGAGATCAATGGATGTAAGCTTATTCCAACTGCAACTAAGTTTCTTTAAATTCACGTTATTGCTCAGATCAAGCTCTGTCAGCTCATTCTGACTGATATTAAGTTCTGTCAGCATCACATTTTTGCTGAGATCTACCTCCTTGATCCCCTCAAATGTTAGCTCATCCGTATTCCACTTCTTGTCGACGGGCATTCCTAGACAGCTAAGCTTCTCCAAACTTGTTAACAACTCTATGCCCTTCAAGGATTTAACTTTATCCCCAGAAACATAAATATAAGTAACCTTTGCCACATCTATCCAGCCATCTCCGTCCTTATCATAGGTATCAGAAAGATATTGCCTGAAGTTGTCATCAGGGAAATTATCTGAATTGATCTCTACCTGTCCGGTCTTGTCATCCTTTCCTGCGTCTGTATCTGTTGCTGCAAATACTGTGCTTTCACTCACAATGCCTGTATCTTCTATATTTCCTGACGCGTTTACAGTTATAGCCGGTACCAGCCCGGTGAACCCCAACGTCACCGCCATGGCCATTGCAATTAACTTCTTTCTCATTACGTATCCAATCCTTTCCATCTAAATGTGTTTTCATTCAATATTATCTGTAACTAATAAAACTCATCTGCTTCTGCAAATATCAGGCTTGGCAGACTTTATATTGTGTCAAAGCCCATATTACTGCAATTCAGGTGGCTGGAGCATTAGCCAGTTGTACATCTGCTCAATGGTGGTGACATTTTCCAGTTTATAGTTTTCTATATAATCTTCTGAATTTTCATCATATGTTTGAGTGATTTTCTCTTCGTATTCAGCCTTTGATATCTCCTGGTCATCCCATACATAGTGGTATTCCGAATGTGTTAGATTATTTTCGTCAAGGGATCTAACCTCCGTCTCAGAGGCTTTTTCATATATCTTTCCTTTATTTATGTAATATAATTTTATTCCGCCGCCTAAAACTCCTGACATTTCACTAGCTGTAAATTTTCCACTCTTCTCAATGAAATTAAATCCCCCAAGTCCTGTAATATTCTCATACGTTATCTGTTTGTCATAGTATGTCATTATCATACAATCATTTCCAAGACCGCCTCTTGTTCCCGATACATATGTTATTTCAGGAATATTGTCATTAGAAATATTTGCAGCTGCAAAATATCCACCATCTGAGACATACTGCAACGCTCCTGCTCCTGCCTGATCAAGTTCCTTAAGCTTATCTGCATATGCCACAGCCCAGTCCGCATGAAGACTCTTGCACTCATATATTGACCAGAACTTTTTGCCATCCATTTCCTTTAATTCCAGTTTCCACTGGGTTCTGCTTATTACCGGAGTGCCCTCGTCATCTGTCTTCTCAATTTTGCTATAATCCTCAGGACGATATCCATCAACTGTAAGGTAATAGTAGGTTCCATCATATTGGGCCTCTAATATTTTGTTGGCATAATTTTCCTCATTAGGTCCTCCATCAATATAATCATTCACATAACAGTATTCATTATTATTGAGATAAAGATCTCCCAAAACGGGCTCTCCCTTTTCTATAGCCGGTTCACTTGAAAGCGACTCCCTAACGTTATCTATATATTCATCTGACATATTTAAAACATTCTTTTCAATCCATTCAATTCCTGCTGTGGAATATCTGCCACACTTTATATAATCTACTGATGTATCCTCCTGACTGAATTGATATTCAGGTGCCAATGTCAGATCCACAACTTCATGTTGATCATGCTCTTTGGTACTAAGTATCTGAGCTAACATATTATCCGGTGGATTTTCACAGGAATAATCCTTATCTGTAGCTGTTCCATAATTTTCAAATTTATTCAGGAACACATACAGGCTATCCTTTTCCGGGATTTCAGACACTGCTATCTCATATGGCTCCGGTGGGGGTGCCTCTGTGGTCACTTCCGTTGTGGCTTCTGTAGTGATCTCAGTAGTCCCCTCAGTGGTGGTCTCCTCTGACACTGCCACCTCACTTGCAGCCTCGGTTGTTGGTTCTGCGATCACCTCTTTATCCTTATCATGCAAGTGCAATATAACGCCTGTGGCAGTTCCTCCAAGTACAGCTACACACGCCACAGCACATGCGATCTTCGCCCCAACAGAGGCAAATACTCCTGTCTTGGCTACCCCTGCCACTGCACCTTTTGCCACTGCTCCGGCGGTTTCTCTGGCAACTGCTCCCACAGTCTCCTTGGCTACGGCACCTACCGTTTCCTTAGCTATAGTTCCGGAAGCCTTAACTGACGCAGTTACAACGCCTTTTCCTGCTTCCACGGCTGACGCTGCCTTACCTGCCAAAGCTTTATTTCCAACAGACACTGCCCTGCCTGCAGAAGCTGATCTTCCAACTGCTGCCGCCTTGCCTCCTATTGAAGAAGCTCCAACCATGGAGCCTGCTGACTCAACATTTGCAGCCCCATAAGCCCCATTAAACATTGCAGCCCCTATACCTGTTGCTGCTCCAACTGCTGCCCCTGTAGCCATGCCGGCACCGGGGCCTTTCTCTTCGCCGTCTTCATATGTTTCAGCTCCCAAAACTCCATACGTCTGTCCTGCTCCGGAGCCTAAAAATTCATATATTTTTCTCTTTGCAATATCATCTATCACCTTTGGCAGCCAGTCCATAAACTGCTCCTCGGATTGCACCGCATTGATATTTGCAAATACAAAATTGTAGCTCTCCGCAAGAATATCCTGTGTGAACCTTGTCTTCTCCTCATCAGACAGAGCAAGGTTCGCCACCATGGGATATATTCTCCTGTACTGATCCTGATATGTATTGTAGTAAAGGAAATCCACGCCCTCCTGCTTTCCTTCCTTTGCACTTATCAGGCCCGCTCTAATGTTATTTACCATTTCTTCTCTCCACTTTACTCAGTCATCATTAGTACTGATTGTTTCCGTATCTCATGTAATTCCAGCAGGATATCATGTATTCCAACTGGTTTATTGGATAATATTTCGTTTCTAATGCCACCGTACATCCGGCAGACGAAACTCTAATAAATTTGTATTGTTTTAATATGTACCACAGGAAAATCCCGAGACAGCCTACCACCAACACTGCAAATGCTGCCTCCGACTGTTTGTAGATCTTCTTCCCGAAGCTGATCATAACAAATGCATATGCAATAAAAATCATCAACAGCATTTTCGAACGCATTTTGATGAAATCAATGCTAAGTATGTCCTGGGAACGTATGGACACATCCCCTGCCTCACGACGGATATACCAATCCCGGAGATTGTAGTGATTTCCCTGTATCATCAGATATCCGTTTGCAAATGTAATATTTCCCGATCTTGGCGATAATGATCCGATATATATACCTCCCAATATTACTGCACCGTCCTTTTCAGATTGTTATGCATTCCGCCATTTATGGCTGCGGATATTTTTTTTGCCATATCATATTCATAATTTTCTACAGCCTTATCCTTTGCAAGGCGAAGCTGCTGATGAAAATTATTGATCTCCTGTCCTGAAAACCATCGTATGTCAAATGCTATTTCGCCACCTGCATATTGGATAGATATCAGAGAAAGTTTATTATCATAATATTTGTATATTAAGAACAATAGAGCAGACAACGCAGCGAGTCCCCAAATAACAGCTAACCCCTCTTCTATATCATACAACAGCATAATCCCAAATATTGAAATAATCACTAGAGCCCAGGCGAGAATGGCATAACCTATATTGACCATTCTTATAAATCCACTTCCTGTAACATCCTTCAGATCCACTACCTGACTACGTGACATCTTATTTGCATTGGGATTTCCTCTGCCGTTGTAGGAAATAGTATATGACGTACCATAAAAGTATGCACGTTTGTCACTAACCACAGCAAAGCCATTCCTCACTGAGCCGTTATGCAAATAATTCTGAATGTAATTATTTCCCAATGTTGCCACAAGCTTTTCATTAGGGCTCATGAACAACCGGGTAAATCTTGCGTCATTTCTATTTTGTGCCGCCATCATCTGTGCATTTGTACATCTTGGACAGACCCCGTTTATCAGTTGCGTTCCACATGCAGGACATACACCGCCCTGACTGTACTGCTGCCCACCATTATTTTGTTGTTGATACGCAGCCTGCCCATAACCTGCCTGCTGATAGTTGCCATTCTGCTGGTAATTCATATTCTGTTGATACTGCTGTTCTCCCATCATCTTTCCTCCTATAAGTATCGCCCCCTCGTATTCACTCGGCGGCAAGTCGGCTGTTCCATTACGATATGCATCTGCGATGCATGGGCACAGCCTCTAATTTTAACATCAGCCCATTTAAAATTTGCGTTAGGCAAAGGGCTGACGCTGCATGTCAAGTTTTAATATAAAACTTGACACAATAATTAATTACCCATCAAAGCCTTTTTAGCCTCTTCAACTGTGTCGTAGAAAATCACCTTTTCTCCTGTCAAATTGTCCTCCGCAAGAAAGCTTATCCCATGCTGGTAATCATTCGGGTCTTTGCCTTCAGTCATAGTCCGCCCATTATAAGCTTCCAATTTTTCACCATTGAGTTCATGGCCCTCCAAATCACTGCCTTGGGTAATCACAAACTTATTGCTCCGTGGTGCATATACAAGTGTGTTGGGTTGGATACAACATACAGACCTATCTCCATTGCTTTTTACATTCTCATATATGTGAACACTGCCATCTTCATATGTACCTACATACCCGGTGTCATAAAAATATATTTCCGGTATATCATCGTCATTAAGATAGAACAATGCACACTTACTATCCTCAATGTACTCCATGTAATTACGATAGGCCGTCTCCCAAGGCTCCTCACCTTCAGGAACCCTTTCATATCCGTATCCATTTTCATCAATACGGACTGTGTTGTCTGTCCTATCATCATAGTAACCTTCAACCTCATAAGATAACTCACTATCATTCAAGGTCAATGTAGTAGTTGCATATTGTGGAAAACTACCATACTCAGAGTCATAAGCCTGGGTAACATCCGATGCGAGACACACCAGAACTCCATCGCTACTATACAAATATGTATTCTCTGCTTTTTCAGGCGAGTCATTAGTCTTTTCGCCATTTATATTAATATCTCCATGTTCAGCGTCAAATGAAATATCAATACAACCCTTTTCGCCAAAAACGTCAATCCATTTTCCTGCATACTCGTCAAGAATTGTCTGTGACACTTCTCCCTTTGTAAGGCTTTCACTGTATTCCACTGCTTCGTTCCAGTCACCGTTCCTTAGTTTATATGACAGTGTGATATGTGTATCATCTTCCAGCTTTAAGTCCATGTGATTATTCAGCCTGATCTTTTCTGCATTTCCTTCATATATTTTGGTGTAACCCATCCTGCCATCTTCCAGTGTATTCAGAATATAAAAATATAATCCGCCATATTTAATATCGGTATAATTTATAACCGCCATGCCAATATGTTCTCCCTGCCAGTATCCTATCAGCGGTGAAGACGCACCAGTCAGATCATTCCATGCAGCCAGCTTCGAATGTCTTTCCTCTGAATAGAACCACTGGACAAATGAACTGAGCATTTCTTTCTTCTCATCAACTGTAAGAACGATCTCGTCATCGTTTGTTTCCGTATCTGTGTCATCCTGGTCAGCTTCACCTGTTTTATCGCCCATTCCCAGTTTATTTCCTATCCAGGCATTATCCTCCATATCCGAGAATATTTTATATGTATCATCGTTTATATACTCATTATCAAGATAATCACTTGCCCAATCAGATAACCATTCGCAAAAAAAACCGCCATCCGCTTCTTCCACAAATTTGGTATCCTTTATCCAGTTCAAGTCTCTTCTGAGAAGCCCCTTACAGTCAAATTCATAGAATCTATCAGGCTTTACCATGCGATATCTGTCATCCACCAGATAACTGTAAAGTCCATCCTGGGTATGTATCCACTGCTCTTTCATATCAGATATAATTGTCTGAAATTGCATTTTGCTATATACTATCGCCGCTTCATTATAGTCATCAAATGCGTCTTTTTTTTCTGCATAAAGAACAGGTGATACGGCAACCGTATCATCCGCCAGAAGCTCGTACAGCGTCATGTTCTGTATCACTTCGGTATAATATTCGTTTTTACCATATATGGTCCGGAATAGCTTCTTTATTTCCTTCTCATAGTCATTTGCAGTTGTGAGATTACCATCTTCATCCTGGAATTTGACAGTCTGCTTGCCATCCTTACTGTTGATATATGCCAGGGCAACTCCCTGACTTCCGTCTATGGCATAAGAATAAAGCTCCTGCCATTTGCCCTTCTTTAAAAGGTAAATCTGCCCCTCTGAGCTGTCCTTGCGTTTGGCAACTATTCCATCGCAATTAATTATTACCCTTTCATCCTCTGAGGCTGTCAGTTCTTCAATCCTTTCAACTTCACCATTCTTGTACCCCAGGAAATCCCAGTACATATACGGAGAGCCTGCCTCCGACCGTTCATCAGAATAATCACTGTCATATTCATCATAGTAATCATCATCAGAAGAGTTCTGATCCGCTTTCAGATATATCATCACAAGAACCGGATAATCGGCTGCGTCAAGCGTCATGGCATAGCCACAATCATATCCTGCATGGTCATTTTCATGAGCATTGGCATAATCCAGATACGCATCCATATATTTGCCATAATCGGATTTTGATAAAGAATTTGCACCTTCCTTTTTTTCTGTGGTGGTACCTGCCTTGTCGCCGCAGCCCCACAGACAGATGGTCAGGATCAGAAGTCCCAGAACTGCCCATATCCTACTGTGTTTTCTCATTTTTCCCTCCTAATTCAGCCTAAAAATCTATCATTTTAACATCAGCTCATCTGCAATCACTAATGCAACTACAAATGAGCCGATATTCTCCACTGATCTGCAAATGATCAGCCGTCAGTATTTATTTTACCTTTTTCTGCATAATTCCCTTCTTAACATAGTAAACAGAGCCATTGTAGGTAACATTTCCTGTGTAATTGAAATCAACCTTGCCGTTATTCACGTAGTACCATTTGCCGTTGTATTTGCACAGGGTCTTTGACTTGTCGATCTTACCATTCTTTATGTAGTACCAGCTGCTGCCGTACTTGCAGAGAGTCACTGACTTGGTGTCCATCTTGCCGTTCTGCACGAAGTAGTAGGTATTATTGTACTTACAGAGGGTTCTTGTTTTGTCAATCCTACCATTCTTGATATAATACCAGCTGCTGCCGTACTTGCAGAGAGTCACTGACTTGGTATCCATCTTGCCATTCTGTACAAAGTAGTAGACACCATTGTATTTGCACAGGGTTCTTGCATTGAAATCAACCTTGCCCTTGTTCACGTAATACCAGCTATTGCCGTGCTTTACGAGGGTTGTGGCGTTGAAATCAACAATACCCTTATTCACGTAATACCATGTGCCCTCATACTTGAACAACTTAGTCGCATTCTTATCATTCTCACCGTATTTCATGTAATACCAGGTTCCGTTATCGTCAATGTAGATATCTTCAACCTTGTGCTGATTGCCTGTATTGCATTTCTCCATGTTATCTTTATCAAGATATGAAAAATCCTCGTCAGGCATATAGTTTTCCTCGCAATCAAACCAGTTAAGCTTTGTATTCTTTCTGAGATCAAGCTTCTCAAGCCTGTTATAACTGCAATCCAGACAGGTAAGTTCAGTATTTGTGCTCAGATCAAGGTTGGTTATTTTATTTTCATAGCAATCCAGGGTCTCAAGCTTTGTATTGCCGGACACATCAAGGCTCGTGAGCTTATTGCCACCACAGTAAAGCTTCTGAAGATTGCTGCACCAGCTCACATCCAGCTTAGTAAGCTCTGCAGAATAAATATTAAGCTCTGTAAGCATTTCACAACTACTCAGATCGATGTCACTGATCTCGTTGTCACCACACCAGAGTCGCTTCAGAAAACTGTTATAAGTCAGATCAAGACTGGTTATTTTATTTTTCTCGCAATACAGTGTCTCAAGGTTCGTGTTATTTGTAACATCAAGCTCTTTAATCTTATTCTCTGCACAATCCAGGGTCTCAAGGTTAAAGTTATTTGTAACATCAAGCTCTTTAATCTTATTCTTTACACACTCCAGGTAGACAAGCTTATCATTATTTGACAGGTCTATGTTCTCAATATTGTTCTGACATATGCTGAGGTTCTCAAGGTTCGTGTTTTTTGAAACATCAAGGCTTGTCAGCTTATTTGTATCACAGTCCAGAGTTGCAAGCTTTTCATTCTTGCTGACGTCAAGCTCTGTCAGTTCATTTCCATTACACTCGATAACATACACATTAGTAAGCAGCTCGATGCCCTTAAGAGACTTTATTCCCATGTCATTTGCATGGAGGTATTTAACGTTGTCCCTCACTATGCTGCCGGTACCATCCGGATCAAACTCTTCCGCAAGATAATTTCTAAAGGCCTCATCAGGGAAATTCTCCTCAGTCAGGGCTACTTTTACTTTCTGAGGTGTCAATCGTAAATTATCTTCGGAAATGTTCAAATATGAGAAATCTTCATCTGCCAGATAGTTATCTCTGCAATCAAAATACGTAAGTGCCGTATTATTCCTCAGGTCAAGGTGTTCAAGATTGTTTTCATAACACCAGAGACTTTTCAACGCTTTGTTATTGCTGAGATCAAGTTCTCTTAGCTGATTTTCGCCACACTGGAGCACTGTAATAGCAGGAAAAAGTTCTATTCCCTTAAGTGAACTGATTTCCTTGTTCGATACACGCAACTCCTTTACATCGTGGTTTAAGATAACTCCATCCTTATCCAGATCAAATGTTTCTGACAAATATGTTCTGAAGTTGTCATCCGGGAAATTTGTTTCATTTAACAGCACCTGTTCCTTAAAAGGTGTAATCTCACAGGTTCTAAGTTTGTCTGTATCAAGATATGAGAAGTCCACCCCTTCAAAATAATTGTATGCACAGGAAAGTGATTTCAGTGCAGTATTATTCCTAAGGTTTAAAGTGTGAAGTTCATTATTGCCGCAATAAAGATACGCCAACTTTTCACATTTGCTCAGATCCAACTCACTAATCTTATTATCCTTGCAATCCAGAAATTCAAGTTCTCCCTGATTTGTAAGATTTAAGGATGTCAATTTATTACCTCTACATGTAATGCTTGTCAGGTTAGTATTGCTATCTATATCAAGTGATGTGAGATTATTATTGGCAAAATCAAATATCTTCAGTTTTGTATTATGGCTCAGATCAATGGTGGTAAGAGCATTATCAAACATGCTTATCTGCAGCAGTTCGGTATTCTTACTTACATCTATGCTTGAAATCTTGTTTCCGCCTAACATCAGATATTGCAGATTTGGGAATAATTCTATTCCCTTAACTGAGGCAACTCCCGATCTGGTCGCCTTCACTATTGTAATTGCATTGGCGTCTATGTAGCCATCGCCATCTGTATCATAGGTTTCTTTGAGGGATTTTCTGAATGCCTCATCAGGGAAATTAGTCTCATTTACAGCCACAAGATTCTCCGCCTGGACAGCATTGTCTGCCTGGACTGCCTCCTGTTCCTGATAATCTGCGTCTGTATCTGTTGCAACACTCACCTCATTAACAACGCCTGTGTCCCCCGGCAGCTCTGCTGCATTTGAAGGTATGGCAGGTGCCACACCGCTTAAGCCCAGTGACAATGATAACGCCACCGCTATGGTTTTCTTTGTCATTTGTTTCTCCTCCTCTTACTGACACGGCTCCCAAAGTGATGGCGTGCCATTTTTTGTATAGAACTATTTGAATCCAATTTACTATCAAAAGGTGTACCTTTTGACAGTCCCAAAATCAAAGGGGGCTTTTGGGCATTTTGAACAAAAAACGAGCCTATTACTGTTGAACATTTCCAACATTTGTAGTAGACTTGTACATGAAAAAAGACTGTCAAAAGGTACACCTTTTGACAGTCTTTTTCGGTTTATTGGTTTGCTATGTTTTCCAACCTGTTGTGACTATTTTATCAGCAGGGTGGATAAATAATTTGCACTTTTTTACCCCCAATTGAGCCCACACACCATAAGCAGTATCTGCATTACAATTATCATTGGGACCCCCACAGCAAAGTAGTTCTTTCTTATTTTATGTCTGAACAGCACCATTCCCACCGCAGTTCCTGCAGAACCACCTGCAAATGCAAGGTAAATGAGCACAGCCACCGGGATACGATATCGTCCCTTCACCGCCTTATATTTGTCCACTCCAAAGACTACGAAAGAAACAGCGTTTATGATAAGGGTATACCATATCAATATACTGTTATCTGCGTATGCCCGCCAGAACCTTAAATCCCATCCGGCGATCTCACCTGTGCTACCAAACTTTAATGTCACCGTAACGGCAAGGATGGCAGTAAATACACTTACCAACGTTACCCTTGCCATCATATTATCTTTATCTGCCCTGCCTTTTATGAAGAAAAGGCAGCCTATGAGGTTTATCATTATAAGTCCTGTTATTGTTTCCATGTTGCTCCTGAAAATATAATTGATAAATTTAGTTTCTCTAATATTTTTAGTAAATATTTTATTAAAATCAGTTTTGTTAAAATCGGTTTTAACAAAATCATTTTTTACAAAATTAATCACATCCGCTTCCCGATCTCCACCGCGGTAGGTGTCGTTGCCAGTCCACCAAGCCCGGTTTCCTTATATCATCGGTCTTCATGCCTAACAGTCCTGCAACCAGTGCCTTTCTGGTTCCGTGACCTGTACCTGTTGTGAGAAATGAGCCATAAAGCAGTATCCGTGCTTCTTTTACTTCCTCCCCCAACAGCTTTCTGCTCACATATCCTATCTTTACCGCACCTGCGGTGTGGGAGCTTGAAGGTCCTACCATTACAGGTCCCACTATATCAAAAATATTCATAATATCCTCCTGATTGACATGCCATGCTTTCATAGGAAATCCAACTCGTCAGCCTGGTTATCTCATCAGATTCCCAAAGAAAGATCTACATGCTTATATTTGCATATCACCATTAATTATAACCACTGCCGGGGTAATTACTATCCCTTTGAGCTTTCTTTTATTTGATTTTATGCGGGGATTTTTTAAGAAAATAAAAGGTGCATCTTCTTATGTTTGTTTCGTATAACACTGAAAATGCACCTTTACATTGTGAATTCCATATTCACTTATTTGATGTTTATGGATTATATATTTTTTCTTCTCCTGACCAATTTTCTGAATTTTATAACCTTTCTGCCATTTTATGATTTATGCTTTCTGTCCATGCCCCACAACCACAATTCTGCCTCTTCCCTTTTCCTTTGCACTGTAGAGTGCATTATCTGACTCTTCATACAACTGATTAAAGGTCACCTCTGTTTTAGCTATTACTGCGCCCATGGATATACCGGAACTTCCCTCTGCAGATTTCACAGTGAGATTAACTTTGTCGAATATCTGCTGTGCTCTCTCCCTTATTGCTTTGTCAGGAATATTTTTTCCGAAGAACAACATCGCTGCGAATTCATCGCCGCCCATCCTGCATGCATAATCTTCATCTCTTAATGACATAAGCAGTGCCTGTGCCACAAGAACCAGATACTTATCTCCGTTGTGATGACCGTAAGTGTCATTGTACTGTTTGAACCTGTCCACATCCATCATTATCATCATAACTATTGAATCCCCTGCAAGCAGCTTCATCTCCATGTCATTTCTGAAGGCTGCATGATTCAACAGGCCTGTAAGTGAATCTGAACGATATGTGCTCTCCCAGTTTCTGAGTCTCGCTTCAGCCTTATTCTGCTCCACATCTGTAAGAACCTTCATTGAATACGTCTTTGAAATATCTGTAATAATAATCTCCATCCTGTCTTCTTTTATAGCTGAATCATAAAACTTCCTTCCGTAACACAACACACATATGTTGCTTCCATTTTTCCGGCGTATTCTGTGCTCCTGGAATACAAATGTACTTTTTGCAAGATTTGCAGCGGTCTGACACAGATACTCCGTACGTTCTTCCTCCGGAATAAGATCCTGCTGGTTCATTCCTTTTTCTACATCTTCTCTGGTGTAACCGGTAAGCGCCTCAAAATTATCGTCCACAGAAATTATATTGTTGAACATATCAAGAAGATATCTGCTGTACTGCACATTATGGACATTTGAGGTATTGGGAATATTTTCACCATCGGTACTATCCCCCATAAGCTGCCTCCGCTCAGTATTTTCAACTTTTTCTGTAGCTTCCTCTGTGTCCTCTGCTGTATAATTCTCGGAAACCAGCTTGATAAATTCTGCCACTATATATGGATCAAACTGGGTGCCGGCATTTTTCTTTAATTCTTCCAGAGCCTTTGGAATTGACATGGCTTTTCTGTAAGACCGATCATTTGTCATGGCATCAAAGGCATCAACAACTGCAATAACTCTTGAAAGTATCGGAATACTTTCTCGGCTGAGTCCATCAGGATAACCATTTCCGTCCCATCTTTCATGATGGTGACGCACTTCCTCTGCAATCTGCTTAAGCTCAGTATTGCTATTTGCAATTTCATATCCCTTCTCAACATGGGAACGCATTATCTTCCACTCTTCATCCGTAAGCTTACCAGGCTTGTTAAGGATCTCCATGGGAACACCTATCTTACCAATGTCATGTAGCAGACAAAGCAGTGCCAGCTTACTCTGCTGAATATCCGTAAGCTCGATCCTCTTGCCAAGTTCTGCTCCCAACCTCTGTGTTCTGCGAACGTGATGTTCCGTATCACTGTCACACTCCTCAAGAGCCCTGATCAGTGATGCGAGCATATCTGAATGTATGGACTTGTAATCCACCAGCTTCTTGGCACGCATAGCACGAGCTGCGTCCTGAATGACATCGGTTATGTTTTGGCTTGCAGTCCCTGCCACACTTACCGCATACTGGATACTTCCAGCATAAAGCTTCCTTACCTTGTAGAGGCAATTAAACATTTCCTCCTCACTGCTCTTACTGCACAGTGCAATGAGATTGGCATCAGTTCCGCGAACATAATATGTCCTCTCGGGGAAGCATCTGCGTATAATATCCGAAAGTGTCCTGATCTCCTTGTCTCCCGCCTGATTACCAAGGGTACTGTTAATTGTTGAAAGACTATTTATATCACATATGGCAACTCCTACAGGGAAAGTAAAGTGATCTTTCTCTTCTATGGCAAGACGTTTAAAGCTCTCCCATTTCTGGAATCCGGTAAGCATATCTGTCTCCAGAGCAATATCGGAGAATACAAACATTTGCCCAAGTTTTCTTCCCTTTTCATTGTCAAGCCTCCTAACATCACATCTGAGGGGACGCTCCTCATTGTCTGATCTTATATAACATTGAAGTGAAAAACTGTCATCCTCAGTGGCGAGATTTGCCGACAGGTTGTATGCTGCAAGGAAATCCCCGAGATTTTCGCATTTGCCTAAGAGCTTTTTTCCCAGGAAATAATCGGCTCTCTCGTTGTGAAGGATAAGATGTTCCTCGTAATCAAACAGAACTATGCCCTGACCAACGTTTTCAAATACATAGGTTTTAAGCTTATTTAACATTCCATGAGTGGAGTAATTGAAACAGCTCCAATAAATCAGAAATGAGATCAGACTGTATCCGCAGATGGAGTAATCAAGCAGGTTATACACATTGTTTCCCGGAAGGAACAGGAACACGCCATTCACCAGTACGATCATGGCGATTCCGATGATAACACAGCTATACTGGGAACGGTATTCTCTTGGTATCCTGCACATCTTCCTTACAAGAAGGAACAGCACTATCACAACAAGTGAATAGGAAAATAACAAATGCATGTAATAAAGAGGCTTCATCTTATATATATATCCGGCTATGAATGTATCACGCTCCACATAGCCTATGGCAATCTCTTTGAATGGATTTATTGCAAATATCACCAGCTCATAAAATGAATATAAATAACAGAATCCTACAGCCAGTCTGCCGTACTTTGAAAATCTTCCTTTTGTGAAATATACTGTGAACATCAAGAGGCACACCAACATAAAGTCTATGCCCACAAAATATACACTTGACATTATAGACATGTTCAGATAAGACTTGCTTATGATACTGATGAGATAGCTGATATCTACTAAGGCTGCAGCGGCACAAGCCAATCCCAGAAACCTTCCTGTGGTCTTATTCTTCTTCACAGACTGGATCGCCAGCAAAATATCTGTGATAGCGATCATGACTGAAATCACTATATATCCTTCCAACACAATCCTATTCATAAAATTTCCTCCCAAAATTGAACATCAAGCCATTTAAAATTCGACACTCGCATTATTTTATCACGATATCTCCATTGAAACAACGTCGGGATTGTGGAATCCGATCATTTTCTCCATCCATATCATATAAAACCACTGGTGGAACCTGTAGCCGCTGTAATGGAAACAGCCCCAGCTCATAAAGTGAATCGTGCTATCCTTTTTATGCGTAATTTGGCTCTTTGGTATTTTGTATAACAAAAGGCAGACAATTCTTGATGACATATCCCTTAACCCCTGGCACATGTCATGAGCAACTGCCTGCCTATTACTGATGAACATTTTTCTATTAAATGTCACTATTTGCCCTTATATTATCTATTCCCACTTCATCCAGACTCTTAGTAAACTTAATTTCTATATCTTTCAAAACAAGTCCATTAGATTTTACATAAAGACGGAATACATTAAATCTACTATAGAAAGGAACTTCTTTCTCAATTACTACATCCTTTCCGTCAGTTCCGTTAAATGTAAAATTACAAATCGGAAAACCATTATAAAATAGTGTACATGGCAACTGTGCAAGCTTAGACAAATTTGAACTTCCCCGAAGACTTACTTTGTAGAAACCAAATTTGGAAGCGTCAAGTGCAATAACATAATTTGTATCCTGTACACTTTCTTTTTCCGTCAAATCAATAATAAGATCCTCATCTATTTTTGAATACTCAACATCGCTCATGTCAAAATCATCAGCCTGTTTTGGGCGATTAATAATTTTAATATTTACCGGTTCACCAACCAAACGTAAAAATGCGTTTGTATTCATGGCAAAATCACAAACATTTTTTGCAATTCTCTGCAATTCAGCTCTCTTAATACGTCCATCATTCAAAGCTTCTATTATGTTGTCATTTCCAGCATTTCTTGATCCATCAGGGCAACACATATACATATCATTCTGTGCCTGAATCATACTTGCAAGATCAGTCTCGCTAGGTTTTTCCCCACGACGATTCATACTTGCCCACCAATCAGTCATAACTACTCCGGTATAACCCCATTCATTCCTTAATATGGTGGTGTTAAGATCATAATTTCCGGCTGTAAATAATCCGTTCACGGAACCGTATGTTGTCATTACTGAATCCGCATATCCAGACTTAACTGCAATTTCAAACCCTTTCAGATAAATTTCACGTAAGGCTCTCTGTGAAATCACGGAATCTATAAGTCTACGATTATATTCCTGGTTATTTCCACAGAAATGTTTTATTGTTCCCGAAACACCGCTGAACTTTAATCCTTTAAGCTGCGCAGAAGCAATCATTCCTGTCACATACGGATCTTCTGAAAAATATTCAAAATTACGTCCATTTAAAGGATGTCTATGAATGTTCATGCCTGGTCCAAGCAGCACCTCAACCTTATTTGCCGTCATCTCAAGTCCTAAAAGTGCATACAATTCCGTATTCAATTTCCTGTTAAATGAACATCCACACAGAGTTCCATTTGGCAAGGAGAAGGCCTTCATACCGGAGTCAAATCTCATGCCAGACGGACCATCATCACAACATACCGATGGTATCTTATGATCAATAAGTTTTTTTGAAACTCCTGCAAATGCAGACGCGGTTCCAGCGGTCACAAGGGAACTACCCATTCCCTCTCCACGAGCAAAACAGGCCAAATCTTCATCATCAAACTGTGCAATAAATTCACTCATTGTTGCCTTCTGATTTTTTACATCCAAAAGACTTATTCCAAGATCCTGAGTCTGAGGAATTTCTTCAGGAATTTCCTGCTCCCTTCTTTTATACATATCAACTGTAAAAAGTGGCACCGGCTCATAAGAAACACTTAAATTTCCATTTTCATCCACAACTGGGTGCATACGTTCAAATGCTTCATACGGTGCCATAACCTCACGTAAATGCTGCACCTCTAACGTATCATTTAATTCGAAGTTCAAACATTCCTGAGTGTTACGAATGCTATTTCCAATATAAACAGCATATTTACCTGCTTCCAACACATAACTATTCAGATATCCTGTCGCTCCGGAATCATCATACGAAGCAATTCGCGATACAGGAATTGAGAATTCAATCATATCCTTTTCTGTTGGAAGCAACGCCTTGGTCTTGTCAAACTCTACCAAAACTTTGGTTGCTTTTCCCAAGCTTCCCTGAGGTGCCTCCACATATACCTGCACTACCTCTTTACCGGTACAATTTCCAACATTGGTTACAGTTGCACTAATATTTATGTTCCCATTTTCAGAGTCATAGACTGCATTTTCTACAGCAATTTCAAATTCTGTGTAAGAAAGTCCATAACCAAACGGATATCTTACCCTATCCTTCGCAAAAGTTTCAAAATACCTATACCCTACATAAATATCTTCTTTATAAAAATTCCTTTCCCCATTGCCAAAATTATCATATGCTGGATAATCTTTAATATCATATGCTATAGTGTCCGTCATCTTGCCAGATGGGCTGACATCCCCAGTAAGAACATCTACAACACCATAACCTCCAATCATCCCCCCCTGCCATACATACATACAAGCATTAGGTGATATAATATCCATAAACGACATATCAATAATTCCACCAACATTAAGAAGGACTGTCATTTTTTTAAAATGCTTTCTTACTAATTTCATCATCTCATATTCTATTTTTGTCAAAGAATATGCGCCCTCTTCAAGTGTAATATCCTTCTCCTCACCAGCAGTACGTCCAATAATTACTATTGCTGCCTCTGATTTATCAGCCGCTTCATGTACTAACTCCTCTGTCACCGGCATTTCCGCCTGTGACCATGGTTCCTGGCCCCATCCAAGTCCAAGATCAACCGGATGTTCCTTACCCCATTGTACATACACATCAGCCAAATCTTTATTAATCTTAATATCTTCTCTCTCCAAAAGGGCGTCCATAATTCCAACCACCCTTGAAACATTTACCATGCCACCAGAACCAGTTCCACTTTTATAATAGTAATTCTGCATACGTCCAAATACTGAAACTGTTTCATCTTTCTTCAACGGAAGAGTATTATTATCATTTTTCAACAATACCATTCCTTCAGTAACCATTTTTCTTGCTGTATCTTCGTAAACCTGCCAATCTAGTACTCTGTCTTCCATTTGTTAATCCTCCTTATCATATGCACCAGTATATACAATTCCGTTCATTCCAAACGTATGTCGAAGTAATTTTTATATTATTGCCTTATTTCACTTATCAACTCAGCACACTTATTCTACCATAGCAAACATCTTTTTTGTATCTGCAAATAAATAAAACCGACCAGGATTGCTAACTCCTGACCGGTTTTGTTATACATAAACAATGTAAAATTTTAATGCACTTTATGGAAGCCATGTAATACTGAACTCTACTAACTGTCCTGTCACATCATTGAACTCAAATGAATATCCGCTGCTTCCCATATAAACCTCAGAATCCTTCTGATAGCTGACTCTCTCGCCTTTCTCTTCAGCATTTTCACTGCTATTGGCAAGAAGCTCATCCCTGGTGATGGTTGTTGGGAATGAGAAGCTCACCTGTCCTGCTGCGTCAAGCATTGCCTCTGAAATCTCTTTATTCATGTCAGCGTCATAATCCGGCTGTGGTACAAAATGGTGTATAAATCTTACATAAGAAAGAACACAATCCTCAGCCTTCTGCTCGCTGTCAGTGAAATTGGCGAACTTAAACTGCATCGTCACATAATCGTTGATATCTGCTGTGTAGGTGTCAGTCTCATAATTCTTATTTACATTGTTTCCACTGTTATTGATGTCATTCTGTCCAAATGGTATTCCTGCGTCTATGAGTTCCTTCAAGGTTGACTCACCCAGTGTGAACTTTGTTCCATTATATACAAATGCCCTGTTGTCAAAATCTACATAGCTCTCACTAAGCCCCGGTGCCAGTGTGAAATCCTCATCTACAGGAATTGAAAATTCTGTTGAAGCCTCGGTTGAGTCCTCCTCGGTATCATCTGCAAATGAATCGTCATCATCGTCCTCTATATCTTCTGTCTCAGTTTCTGTCTGAGTTTCAGTCACCTGCTCTGTTGTGGCAGCCTCCTTTGTAGAATTATTGTCACTTCCACATCCTACAAGAGAAATTGCCATTCCAACGGTGATAAGTCCTGCAAGTAACATTTTCCTGTTTCTCATAAAATCTGATCCTCCTTAAAATATAAACATAGTGGTTTAATTATTAATGATTAACCCGGATCATATCAAGTCATAATCGGTTGCAACCGGGCAACTGTTGGTGTCAGAAGCTGCGAAATGGTATTTATCAGGAGTTTTGTCGTTGTTTTATCACCTTTTCAAAGTCAAAATATTGTATTTTGATGTTATAGCATATTTAAGGTTCCAAGCCAACCAGTCAACCCAACTCATTCCATATGGATCTTCATAAAATCTGCGTAAGTACCCGGTTCTATTGCCGCCGGATTATCATCTGCGAATCCATATACAGAATATATATCCCCATTTTTCAAATCAGCATACCCATTAAAATGATATGTAATGCTTCTTTTTCCGCCCCTGATATACAGAATCGAATAGGTATAATAGTAAAAGGTCACTCCATTTACTTCATATTGTCCTGATCTTATAACCTTTGAAATTCCGGCTCCGCGCTCTCTTTCTGCCATGTCAGCCGCTGTCATCCATGTGTATGGCACTACAGATATCGTCACATTAACCCTATCAATATCCGAATAATATTTCTTGCCCGACAGGTCATCATCTGTGAGGATATAGCCTTCCGGGAGTTCGTATGATACTATGGTATCTTCATTTGTAATGGAGTCTTTTATTAAGATGTCATTTTCACTTGAATTATCATCACTGTTCTTATTTACTTTGCTATCCGCACCTGTAATATTGTCCGCACCTATATTGTTATCATTATCAGTTGCAAAATTTTCTATAGGCTGTGTTTCCTGCCAGTATGAGCCTGCCATGTCATTTGTCTCGTCAGTAGGCACTGCACCGGCAACAATAGATGTGACTTCATCAACAGCCTTTTCGTAGATTTCGTCCTTTTCCTTCACATTTAAAGAAGCAATATTAATCTCATCAAACTTTATAACCGTGAAGAAACGCTGATCATCCCCGGTGTCAGAGACAAGCACATAGAAATAGGTATTATCAACATCCGCACCTCGCTCATTTGCAAGGCTGATTATATATCTGATGTACTCCCTTCCCTGGAGTTCAACCTTCTCCGGAGCAAGTTCTATCACATAACCAGAATCCTCCATGTTCTTCACACGATCATCTCTGCCATTCCAGAACTCCTCCGCAGTGCCATCCTCCACATCAATCTGTATGAGATATTCATCACAGCTTCTTATGTTAATGCAGCCGCTTTCATGTATGATTGCCAGTCCAACAGGCTCCACAGAAAAAGCATAGCCCTTGAACACTATATGCCAGGGTTCGGGATTGTTGGTATTGGTTTCATTCTCTGTGTTGCTATTGCTGTCGGCTTCATTCTCCGTTACTGACACATCTTCACCGAATTTTTTATTACTGAAGTTCAGATCAACGACTCCCATGAAATCAAGTGCGGCAAATACAGAGCCCGCCAGTATACAGATCATCAAAATCACATAAATTATTTTCTTATATCTTTTCATCGGCAGTTTTATCCTCAAGTACAATATGAAGCGTATCTTCCTTTTTCATTCTCCTAATTTCAAGCATTGTGAGAACCAGCAAAATTATAAATACTACCATGACTATTGACGTAGCAATAATAGTCGATGGTCTGTAATTAAGGAGCATGCTATCATTGTCAGCTCCGGTATAAAGCTCAAGATAATCTCCATCCCTTATCCCCGGAACATCAAGCCAAACTGTATCCACAACCCGACGTCCATTGTCATCAATATATCCCAGATCAGCCTTTGTATACTGGCGATACACCTTTTCCACTCGGACATTTCCATTTTTATCCTGATGAGTGCCCCACTCATTTCTCACAATAAGCACCGTCAACACCACCATACAGAAAACACAGCAGGCAACTAAAATGGCAAACACCGTCCTCAATCTTGCCAGTCTGCCTTTCCCCCGGAAGTTTCTCATATGTACTGTGTTATTTGCAATTTCTCTTTCCCGTGACGCCTCCCCGGGTTCATCTGCCTGCCCGCTCTTCCCATATATGAGCTCGCCAACCTGGACATCCAAAATCTCACATATGCACACAAGCCTGTCCAGATCAGGATACGCCTTATCCCGCTCCCACTTGGACACCGCCTGTCTGCTGACGCCGATCTTCTCTGCAAATTCCTCCTGGCTCAATCCTGCTTTCTTCCTATATTCCTGAATCCTCGCTCCTATAAGCAGCATTTGTCTTCCTCCTGCTATCACTGTACTGACCTTTCATACAGTATAACATAAATATCTATGTATTGTTGGGATTTTCTGACCAAAACAAGCATGTCACACTTGACTCGTTGCCATAACAAAATCAAGCCGCCAATTTCTTAAAATCTGGCGGCTTAATAAGTTTATCAAACTAATTTATAATTTTTCTACTTGTACTCCCAGTATTTCTAGCGTAGGTCTCCCATTTTCCCTTATCTTTTCTTCAAGTTCATACTCATGATCTTGAATATATCTTACCTGTCGGGCATTAACTTTCTTTACTGCTTTAATTCTATATCTCCACACTGGAGGCACCCTATCTTTAATGGTTATAGGTCTATACACATCCACAGGCTCCCAATATTTCCTCCCCATTATGGTACGCACATTATATGTATTCTTGTTCTCGTCATATAGATCACACAGTACAAGATATTTATCACCATGATAACCCTTCTGCCGTTGTTCTTCAATATCCCTACTTGCAGTAACCCAAGTCAAGTATCTATTGTTTGCCGGATCAAGCTTATCATATTTAGGATTTATTTTTCTTGGAAACAATTCAACAATTATCCAATTAAATGCTTTTCTGTCTCCTGCTCCTCTTTTCTCATATGTATTCAAAGATATCACATCTATCCATTTTCCCTTTGTATCAATTGAGCTTACTATATCTCTAACTACAAATACCGCTGCCGACTCCCCGCTTGCAATGTAACTTATATATTCATCGTCATATTTCCAGGCTTTTAGTTTTGACATATAAATCCCCCTTCCGACATTAATCTTAAAACGACACCAATCACCATAAAAGCTTCTTCCCATTCAGCTCCTATAAACGCTGCCTTTCTAACTCCCCAAAATACCTTTCGGCAATTTGTTCTATTATTGCCGAAACATACACCCAGCAGCAAGAGGCTTTTGCAAGTTTTACTAACTCCTCATCCTTACCGCTTTCCTCTATCTTCCCAATGTCTTCGGCAGATTTCACACATCCCCATATCATCCAACCTTAACGGAGGGAAATAGCTCCTTATATTCCTTGAAAACACAGTACGATATTCTCCATTTCCGTCCCTGGAAGTAATTACCTCCGGCATATCTGGATCATACCCCATTGAACCGCAGCAAATGCAGGTATTTACCCATTTGCTCATCTTGGGATATTGCTTCAAATAATTCAATCCTTCATTTTTCCTGTCCATTATGTTGTGCCTCTCCATTTTTAAATTGTCACCATTTAGGTCACATATCAAATACACAAATCCATCATCCGCACTACCGCATCACAGACCTCATCGAAACTAATATCAGTGACATATTCAAAATCTCTTTGGTAAGTCCTCCACTGCTTAATCATTACATCACTATTTCTGACAATATCAATGATATTTTTATACTCCTTCAATATCTCCGAAGAACCTCGTTTTTTCGATGTTGCATCCAGTGCTGCTCTCAAATACTCTGTTTCAATATTCTTATACTGCATTTTAGCAAGAATATAAATATCATAGTAATCTCTTGGTCTTGTATTCTGATCACCTCTTGAAACTACAGTTTCCAACTTTTCTGCCATAACTGTTTCCAAATTATATGCAAGTACGGGGATTTCTCTATCTTCCAATAACAATTTAAAACGATATTCTATCTCTCTTGGCGTAATTTTGTCGCCTGTAGTAATATCCAGTTTTAAAGGCACAGCCATCGGAGGATAATTTGCCGACAACGAAACACGGTACCCTGTGTAATCATCCCCTTCTCGAATCTCACCAATTTTCTTAAATTCGAAAGTCACATCATCTTGCAGATCAATTTTGCAAATATCAAGAAACATATTTTTGATACTCTCTTCATTAACCGGCCAGCCCTTGATCGTTGCATCCATATCCATAGTGGCACGAGTATCTAATCCCACCATTGCCGCTATCAGAAAACCACCTTTTAATATAAAATTCTGACGATACTTTGAAACAGAAATCCGTTCCAGCAGACGTTCCAACATAAAGTTCTGCATCACGAGCTGTGCCGAGATATGTTTGTCTTTTGATATATTTTTAATGACAGCTTTTAACTGCATTGCATTTCTCATATAAGTACCTCCAGATAACTCCTCACCTTTTCCTCAACACGAAATCTCTTTGCATACTCTGACAAAAGTGGAATATTCTTGTCATTTCTAGCTGTATATCGCTTGAACGCCTCTGTAATAATACCCGTATTTGTTCCCCCTCGTTTACGAAGAATATCACACAGGGTTCGTTCCATATTGTATACCGTTATTTTATTTCCCCCCGGAGATTCTAATTGAGTTTTTCCTTCAGTATACCACTCCTGCTTTACCCTTGAGCAATTTACTCCTTCACTCTTTACATTTGTCAAATTATAATTATGCGGGAAGGTCATATCATATTTATTCGGTGTTCGATCTGTTAAGTCCCATAAAAATAAGGCCGTCTCATTAGAAAAGATACCTTTTTTGAATCTCGCCTGCAGATTAACAAATTCATCTTCCCATATTTCAGGAAGGATATATACTCCTCTCGCAGTCTTTTCAAGTTTTCCTTCATCGACTAGCTTTTTTAAGTTTCCTCGCAATATCCCTTTACCAGAAAGAACCGCAGTCGTAACAACACCATTATTTTCTTTCGCAAGCTGTATTATTTTATCTGAAATATTCATTCAATCACCTACTCCAATCAAAAAATTGACTTTTATGCCCTTAATCATAAGGTTTGAGGGCGTAAAAGTCAATCACATTTATATAAACAAATGAGTTTTTTCTATATAATCTACGCACAATAATTTAGTGAATATCAAAAAGAAATTTATTGTCCAGTGCAAAACTGCACACACAAAACAAATCTATATCTACCAGGGGAACGCAGTTTTATATTTAAGAATTTCAGTATTACCTAGGTGAACGTAATTATAATTTAAAATAACAGTTATTCATCACTAAACGAACAACTGCTATCACTAATTATTCTTGCCATCCCCTAATAATTGCTCCCCCAGCCACTGGGATAGCAATATTACAAACATAATAATCTGACAGGCATTATAATTCGACAAAACATCGCATTTTATAGAAAAGCCACTAAAAAACAACGTCCCTACCAACACTACTGCAAATATGCAGCTTCCTACTATCAAATATATCAGCAAAAGTGTTTTTTTCATTATATTGCTTTGGGATATTACATTCCTGTACAAAATCACATACCGTATCACAATGCATATTGCACTTCCCCAAAAGCCACAAATAAAAGCCAGCAGCTTTTCTCCACTAAGATTTACATCATTGTTTTGAGCAGAAGAAAGAATGAAACTTACGACAATGGTCATGATAAAAACATACAAAGTAGTAATATTGTCAATAATTCTGTATACCTTTTTCATAACCGTTTCCCCATCTCTGTCCATATTTATGCTCCCCATAACATTGCTCTATCTATACAATTCACGCCGCTTTGTAGCTCCATACTCGTGTACAATAATATTTTTTACGAATTTGTCCGCTAATGTTTTACAATACTTTCACAATGCGGTAAAGGTCACTTCTTATACCCAATGGCAAAAGTATCATATTTTGCAAAAAATGTCATATCTATAATAACTCTGTAGTCATTTTATTTGCTCGAAAAAAAGCAAATAGAATATCTTTTCTAAATTACATGTTAATTATATCATTCAATTTTTTCAATTGTTCTTCAAGGGCACAATCTGTCCAACACGAACTAATATTTTTTCTTTTACACAATTCTTCCTTTGCATCTCCAAATGCACTTCTCGTTTTTTCAAGATTTTCCTTTCGTACATTCTGTCCCACTGCGTTCCTTCTCCAACCACAAAAATAGACCTTAGTGCTTTCTTCAATTACCCTTTTTTTAGAAGCAATTTTTAATGTTTCTTTATAATCTGGCCGCATCGTAAATTTTTTAGGGATTTTCTTATTTAACGCTTCAAAAAAATCCAATGGCACAAATTTATGTGTTGGATCATATTTCACTTCGAGATAACTCACCAATTTTTTATAATCATCAATAAAACATTTGGCCTTATACCCTTTCTCTATTTCTAACTCAAACACCTCAGGATATAAGCCTAAAGTCGTCAAATACAAACGATATGGAATTACATCCGTCAAAAAAATACAACTAAAAGGCTTCCCATTAAACTCAAATGAAAATGTTGCTCTCTCTTCCATCATATCCTTATGCAGAGTTCTTAATCCTGTAAACTCAAACATTCTCATCCAATCACCTTCGTTCTTATATCAATATTAATCCAATTATATTACTTTTACAAAAATACCCCCAAAATGCATGCCTTCTATCCCCTCAAAAAACTATCCCCCCTGTTAAAATACTGGTTATATCCTCACTCTATGGAAACAGAAATGCACATACATTTGCAGAAATCTATGATTTATTGGTCTTTCCTTAACAGAAGACACACAGTCTCCTAACACCCTAAGGCCACGCTATTGATATCATATGCTAATGAAAACCAAATATTTTTATTAGCAAAATTACGAAATTGTACAGTTCGCTCATTATTCACCTTGAAGTCGACTGCAATGATCATTTGAAGATTATAATGCTTTGTATCACGAGTCACCTGACGTGAACCTTCGGTTTGAACTATTCGAAAATTCCGAATAGTTGTATCATCCTCAAGTTCTGAGTCGAAATAAATCTTCTTAATATTTTTATTTAACGTCCCAAAATCATTATTCTGCCTGTGCATCAAAGGATTGTTTCACAATTTCCATGATTTGATCTAGTTCATCCTGATGCTCCATAAACAATTCTACATCGCCATTTCCCCAACGTCCTAATCCGGTAATATCTTTGCAAATACCTTTAGGATCATTAATCTCTGAGAACTTCATATTAATCGAGATACGCAATCTTTGTTTCTGAAAAACAATATCAACAAAATTAGTATCCAATTTATAGGCAACATACAACTTTTTATATTCCTTCTTCACCGCTGGAGATAGGTTCATGATGCGCTTATCTAAAGCTTCAAACAGTATTCTTGTAAAAGCATTTACATCATATGTTTCCAAGGAATATTTCTGCACTGTTTTTTCTTCTACTTGATATGGTGCAAGTTCCTCGGCTGTTAAAGTTGGATATGGCCAAATAGCTTCTGCTTTCTTTGCTAATTCGTTTGCTCTCTCTCGGATGTGTTTTTCATTCCACTTATTTTGCAAAACCACATATCTATTAAGCCTAAGTGCACTTTCTTTGAATCCCCCCGGCATATCCATCTTTTTCAAGAAAGACCTGTCACTCATCTCGGAATTATATGCAGTCAAAGTAAGATTGCCAATTGTATGTAAATACTTTTTCTGAACCTCCTGCCACTCGGCACCAAGATCAGCTTGCCACTCTAAAGAAATATTTTTGTTCTGCGGCATAATATGCTCAATGGTGTAATTCTCTATTATAATTGGAGCTTTGTTTTCATAGTTTTCCAAACGACTAAGAATATAATTCCTTGCACGCATATTATAAATATCACGGCTTACAAATGCGCCTTCAAACTTATCGTTATCTGGGAATTCTTTATAAGCATCCTGCATCACGAAAAATGCCTTAACAGAATTTAGATAATCATCTGCTCTAATATAATTCTTCAATGTTGCAAATGTTTTGTTCATTGAATTGGTCGGAATTTCACAAATTGCACGTCTCAGAACATAGCTGATACAAAGCTTCAGAATTTCCTTGAGTTCATCTGATGTAAGTAGTCCTTCCACGCAGTCATGATGAATTTTCAGCAAGAATGGGTAAGATACTTCCATTCTTAAATCAATAATATCCTCATATAACTTCTTTAAATCAGTGTCAGAATTCCGCTTAAATACAATGTTTGTATAATATTTTGCATATTTAAGCAAATCTTGGCATAATTCTCTGATAGTTCCAAATTCACAATTCAAATGATACAATTTGAATTCTTCATATACACGTCCCTGCTTTGGGATACGAGAAAGTTTCATGGTCAAGTAATGGCGAAAGAAAGCATCCATTACTGTTCCTTGAGTTTCATAAATAAACAGCTGTTCCATAGGCCGCCAAAGATGTTCATATACATAAGTTTGTTCCGATGGCTCTAATCCCATCAAAACATAGTTACGAATCAAATCAGATTCAGAAAGTTCCTTACCGGTAGAATTCAAGCTTTCAAAAATTGCCTGTGCATCGTCAACAGCGCGATCTAATGTGATATTAACAATTTGTAATTTTCCAATTGACTCATATACCTCTGCAGGTTGAATTTCTCTATCAGCCAGCTTGTTAGTAAAAAAATTGTAATTTTCAATCAGTCTCGATCTAGTGCCTTGTGCAATTGGCTTTTTCTCGACAAGGCTTATGAGAATATCTCTATCTGTTTCAGTCAGTAATAGCTTATATCGTTCATCGCCACTTTCGTACTCGTTTTTTAGAAGCATATTATCTATACGACGAGCATTGATTGTTGTGTCATCAGAATTCATTATTGCATAATCGCGCAAAGCCAGAAGAAGCAGTGTTAAGGTAGTCATTCGCTGTTGACCATCAATAATCATATACTTCTGAACACCTGTCGGCATTGCCTGCTCAGCAATATTAACAATAGATCCTACAAAATGACCAGCTTTGCCTTTTCTCTGCATCTCTACAATATCATTCCAAAGTCGTTTACACTGATCTATATCCCAACTGTAATATCTCTGATATACCGGAATCAGAAACTGCTTATTTCCGTTTAATATCTCATAGATATTGCCTTTACGTGCATCCATATCACACCTCCATTACTTCTTTTCCCCATAAGAAACCATATGGTTAATAATAACCTTCTTTACATTGTCATCTACATATGTATAATCATACTATCATGACTTTTATTTTACCAAACAAATTATCCTATTTACACCCGTTAAATTTTCAAGTGTGGCAGTTTCCCTTCCACTTGTTCGAATATCGCATGGTCTCTTTCTTATGTATTTTTTCCGTTTCAAACCTCTTCGTCTTCATCGTTTTCTTCTTCCGGTTGAATCTCACAAACAAATTCAATATTTCTTTTGCCGAATACATCTGTCAGATAAGTAATCTCTTCTTCATTCATTGTAAAAAATGACCATTCATTCTCGCTGACAGTTATTTTCTCCTGTTCTGTTGTCGTCACCTCCAAGGTGATAACACTCAAACTCCCCTTCCCTGTTTCGAACAGTCTTATCATTTGTACCTTTGCCAGATCCAGCGCAGTCAACTTTCCACCATATACAGATACAAGAAAGCTCTTTGTCAAATATATTCTAAAATCATTAAACCAGAGAGCTTCCGGCTGATTACATTCTTCGTCAATCTGCTCTGCCAATGGATGTCTGTATTTTTTTATCGCACGCACCTGTATGAATACCATCGAAATTCCAATCAATATTAAGATGCCGCCGATATCCAGATTCACAAAATATCCTTCCTTGAGTATTTTTCCATAGGTAAGCTTCGTCATACGTATAGCAATAAATTTGTGATTGATATACGCACTTACGATTGTTTTTACATTCTCATCAATCACAACTTTCGTCATGCCTTCCACTCTTGCCGTACCGTTCTCTTCCACTCTCTGCTTCAAATCTACGAACTGTTCCGGTTGCATCTCTACAATATAGCTTTCCTCAGCGGTTGTTACAAGGTAATATCCTTCATATTTATTTTCCGCCAACTTCTCCGGTACCCGGATAATATCAATATATGCTGTCTGATTCGCAGGATTGGATTCTTCCTGTAATACCAGTTCAAATGGTCGGACATAATCCATCTTTCTCTTTGTCTGAATCATTCCAAATCCCACCAATAATATTCCTATCACTAAGAGGATCATTCCAATTGTCCGCCCTATTTGATTTAATTTGTATTCTTCTTTTATATGCTTATTCGTATATTTCATGTCATGTATCCTCCTACACTTGATTTTTCAGTCCGGCAAAACGGAATTATAAATACTTCATATATTGTCGCTCCTTCAAACTTCGATTGTTAAACTTAATTCATTTATTATACCTTATATCGGCAGCTTTGCATACCCATATCTTATGTCATATTTCTGCGATACAAAAGAACTAATTTATGAAAACGTGCGACAGTGTTGCGCGTTTTCATAAATCTAGCATATTAAATACAGCTATCATTCTTCATAAACTCCATATATAATACCCTCGCACCGGCTGCTTGATCAAGTTTCGCCGCTCCAGCTCATACAGCACACTGATTGTCGTCGATACACCGAGTCTTGCCTGTGCGATCACATCATCCACATGCACGGGATCTAAGCCTAGAAGGTCATATACGGTCCGTTCTGCGGCTGTCAGGTTATCCCGCGTTTCACTTTGTTTTTCAGCACTACCGGATGCAGCACCGCTAACATCATCCATATTCAGGCGTTCCTCTCCCCACAGATCAAGCAGGATATCCTTCGGTCTTGTCACGCACATCGCACCCATCTGAATCAGGTGGTTTGTACCCTCACTGAATGCATCTAATACTCTGCCCGGCAGAGCGTACACCTGTTTTCCCTGATCAAGTGCCAGATCTGCTGTAATCAGAGAACCGCTTTTCTTCTTGGCACAGGATACTAATACACCATCCGACAGTCCGCTTATGATCCGATTCCTGAGCGGAAATTGAAATGCAAGCGGCGGTACATCCAGACAATATTCGGACAGAATCAATCCACGTTCTTCGATCTGTGCAAATAACTCGATATTCTCGCGCGGATATGTGACATTGATTCCACAGCCAAGCACTGCGATCGTATAGCCGCCTGCTTCCAGACAGCCGCGATGTGCCTGACCATCGATACCCCTGGCCAGTCCACTCACAATCTGGATTCCTGCCTTCGCAAGCTCCCTCGCGAAGATACGTGTCGTTTCTTTACAGTATGTATCTGCATTGCGTGCACCCACAATCGCAACCGACTGATTATAATAATTGATGCTCTCCCGAATTTTGCCACGCGCAAATAAAATCTCCGGTTTATCGTAGATATTTGTAAGCTTCTCCGGGTATAACGGATGCCCCGGATATAAGATTCGGATGTTTCGTTCCTTTAATCGTCCGTATACTTCATCCAGATAATTTGTATTTTTGCGAAGTAAAAGCGTCTGATATTCCGCCGGTTCAAATTGCTTCGCCAGCTCCTTCTCAAGCTCCGGTACCGATTGCTCCATAGCCTGCTCGGCCGTACCGTACCGTAGAATCAGATAATATTTTACTTTTGATGATATCTCATGATTTCCATATAGCCAAAGCCTTGCCATCTCACTTCTAGTTTCCATACAGAACCTCCTTTGCAAATACATCCTGATTGCGGTAAAATGCCGCTTCCTGCAGATGTGCATTTTCAATCTCTTCACTGCCAGCCAGATCCGCGATTGTGCGGGCAAGCTTCAAGACGCGGTGCACACCTCGCACAGATAATTCCTGTTCTTCAAACAGCTGAAGCACCAGCCTTTTTCCTTCCGCAGACAACTTGATATATTCCTCCAGATTTTTTCCATCAAGCTGTGAATTAAACAACAGTCCGGTTCCGGCAAACCGATCCTTCTGCATCTGTCTTGCCTGTTCCACTCGTGCCCGGATTGTCTTCGAAGCTTCTGTTTTCTGTTTGGAGAAAAGTGCCTCCTGCTTTACGCCTTTAACCTCCATCCGGATATCGATCCGGTCAAGCAATGGTCCGCTTACCTTACTTTGATAGCGGCGGATCTGCTGTTCCGTGCAGCTGCACCTCCTATAATCCGGGTAGTTTCCACATGGACATGGATTCATCGCCGCCACAAACATAAAATCCGCTGGGAATTCATACGATGCCTGTACTCTCGATATTCGGATTCTCCGGTCTTCTAACGGCTGGCGCAGCACCTCCAACACAGGTTTGGAAAACTCCGGAAGTTCATCTAAAAACAGCACACCGTAATGCGCAAAGCTCACCTCCCCCGGTGTCGGAACCCTGCCGCCACCGATCAGTGCATATTCCGAGATCGTGTGATGTGGTGCCCGGAACGGACGCCTGTGGATCAATCCCCCTTCCGGCGGTAACATCCCTCCGACACTGTATATCTTTGTCACTTCCAGACTTTCTTCGAAGCTCATCTGCGGCAGGATCGTCGGCAGACGCTTCGCGAGCATGGATTTCCCTGCGCCGGCTGCACCGGTTAACAACACATTATGAAATCCAGCCGCAGCAATCTCCATCCCCCGCTTGATGCTTTCCTGTCCTACTACATCAGAAAAATCAATATCATACAGATATTCCGATGTATCCACAGCCGGTTTCCTGACATTCGTATTGTCATATTCTTTTATTCCCTGGATATACTCCATGGTCTCCTGCAGGCTTGAAACACCTATAACGGATATCCCTTGCACCAAAGCAGCCTCCTGCACATTTTCTTTTGGAACAATGCAGCTTGTCATACCTTCTTCTCTGGCGCAGATAACCATCGGAAGAACGCCCGGAATCGCTTTTATCGATCCGTCCAGGCTCAGTTCTCCGAGCACCAACGTCTGTTCCATCGGTAATTCTGCTGTTACGCCAAGTGACAGCAGCACGGCTGTTGCAATCGCAAGGTCATATCCGGAACCATCTTTTCTCATATCTGCCGGGGATAAATTGATTGTGATGCGCTTCGGTGGCAAATGGAAGCCTGAATTCTTAAGCGCAGTCCGCACGCGTTCCGATGACTCCCTGACAGACGATGACAGATATCCAACCATGGTAAATACAGGCAGACCATCATTCACATCTGCCTCCACATCGATCATCCGTCCGTCCACACCGTGAACCGCACAGCTTTTTACTTTACTAAACATATTCGCTCCCTTCTTCTCCAAGGGCGCTGACCAAGTTTATAGTATAAAAGAAAAGAACATCTGTCAACGAACAAAGTCTGAAACTTTTGTGAACGTTGCAAATGTTCTTTTCTATGATAGGTACCACTATTTATCAATACTTATTTCTTTTTCTGTACACTGTATCCGAATTTGCCAACATAATCACCAAGCGTAAAATACTGTCCGTGGGAATATGCAATCAAATCTGTCTTATTCAGGTCAAACTTTCCTGTCTCATCCATATATTTCTCATCCGCAAGTACGGCTGTTACCTCAGCTAAGAACATATCATGGGAGCCAAGCTCAATTACCTGTGTGACCTTACACTCAATATTGACCGGGCTTTCTTCAATGACAGGTACCGACACTGTCTGTGCCTTGCCCTTCGTCATCTTCATCTCCGCGAATTTATCTACATCTCTGCCTGATTTCACACCACAATAATCCATCGCATAGCACAGATCCTTCGTCACTAAATTGATGACGAACTCTCCGTTTTTCGTAAGTAATTCATGTGAATATCTTGACTTTCGTACAGAGATCGATACCATCGGTGGATCGGAATTGATGGTTCCCGTCCATGCGATCGTGATAATGTCATCGATTCCATTTCCATCACCGGTTGTCACCATAACCGCCGGTACCGGATACAACATATTTCCCGGTTTCCAAACCTGTTTTGCCATTTTCTGCCTCCTGTTTTTTTATCTATTCAGGTAAATCAAAATACAATCATTCCGTTATTCCAGCAGACTCCGGATCTCCTGCATCTTGTAGTCCATCGCCGTAATCGTATCCGCGCACTTTTTTAACTCCTTCGCAATAATCTCCGGATGCTTCAGATTGTCCTTCTTATACTTGAGCTTATGATCAAGACTCGCCCAGAAATCCATCGCGATTGTCCGAAACTGCACTTCGACTTTCATATATTTTTTCTCATTTGACAAGAAAATCGGAATCTCCACAATCAGATGCAGACTTCGGTATCCGTTTGGCTTTGGATTCCGTATGTAATCCTTCACACATACAACCCGGATATCGTCCTGTTTTGTCAAAAGCTCTGATACCGTATATATATCCTCCGGGAACGAACAGATCACACGTACACCTGCGATATCCGTCAGGTTCTCCTCGATATTTTCTATCGAGATTTCCAGACCTTTTCGTTTCATCTTCTCCACGATGCTGAGTGGTTTTTTCAATCTGCACCGGATTGACTCAAACGGATTTCGATTATACTGTGATGCAAACTCAGTATTCAACACCTTCAGCTTTGTCTCAATCTCCATCAACGCACACTCATAGTGCATCATAGATTCTATAAATGGCTGCATCGTCTGCAGCACCTTTTCCGGGTTGTCGGAGTTCATCAGAAGCTCCATACTCATATCTGTACTCCCGTTCATGTTACACACCTCTATTCTTACGAATCGTTTTCATAAATAATTCCTTTAATTTCCGGTCATAATCTCTGCCGATCTTATTCAGTGCTTCATGGCTGACAAATCCACCTGCCATCGCAGCATGTCCACCACCGGAACCAATTCCATCCAACGCCTGATAGATTAGTTTTCCTGCATCCACATCTGCCCGCTCACTGCGCACAGAGAATTTAATGCCATCCGAATTGATAGAGTAGACAACGGCTACATCGACCACATCCAAGGACAAAATAAAATCCGATATGATCGCAACAAGGGAATTCGGGCACTCAAATGGAATGTAGGTGAATCCAACATAATCAAACACTTCGATATGCTCGATTGCCGCACCATACGCCTTCAGATCCTGAAATTCTATCGTGGAATTATACATACTGTTCAGTTTTTCCGTACTGATATAATCGAACAGATATGCCATCATATCCATATCAAACGCGGTTGTTCCACGCACAAAATCTGCCGTATCCATCTTGATTCCATAAGCAAGTGCGGTCGCAACATCCTCATCCATCGGCACACCGCTTGTCTGAAAATACGACGCAACAATGCTGGCACAGGCACCAACAATACGGATATCCTCGAACTTGTAATCCTCTGTCTTCACAAACACCGGATGATGATCGACACATGCCACCTCATTGCCCAGAAGATCTGTCGTATTTGCATTCGGTTTCTGACAATCGACATGCACGATATAGTCCTCCGCCTGCATGTCCGGGATGTCATCATACGAATAAATCTCGATGCCAAACGTATCCATCATCTTTCTTGTATTAAACCGGTCAATACTGCCGACATAACAGATGGTCGATGTAATTCCATAATATTCCAGATATCGCTTCAAGCCAAATGCACTCGATATCGCATCCGGGTCCGGGAAATTATGTGTCTGTAAATATACCTTATGTCCTCTCAGAAGTTCAATCAACGCCTTCTGTTTTTCTTCTGCCACTTGCGCCTCCTGTTAACAATCAAAGCACAGCAATACATACGCTAAGATAAGCATTGCCGTCACTAAAACAAACTCGCAAAACCCACTGACAAAATACGAAAGTATCATGCCAATCGCCATAAATAAAATCGAATATCCAAATAATGCCTTCAATGCCGCCTCTTCATCATATTTGTTCTACTACATACTATGAGACAAACGGAGTGAAAAGACGTAATTTCGTTCAAATCCTAGTTATTCTCACTTGCCTGATCAATCGCTTCTTTGATTTCTGGGCTGTCAATATCCACATCTGCTTTCTTACCCATGGCTGTTGCAATCTTATCGACAACCTCTGGAATCATGTCGATCACCTTGCTTACCGTGTCACCCTGCTTGACTGGAATCATCTTCGCATGTCCGTTCTGGATCACAAGTACCGCAGTTGGAGACATCTTACCGCCCATTCCGCCTCCAGCAGAGTTGGAACCGCCGTTTTTGCCAAATGCACCGGCAGCTACACCAAAATTCACATCCACCAATGGTAAAATAATTGTATCGCCTACCTTCGTTGGCTCGCCAACAACTGTCTTCGTTGTAAGCAGGGAATCCATCCCCTGAAATAAAGAACCAACTGTCTGATTAAAATCATTTGCCATCACTCATTACCTCCAATTTCTATATTATCTTACTGATTCATTACTTTCTTTGCAACTTTTAGTGTCCTCCAGATATTGATATTCAAGACAATCCGGAGCAGATATCCAAGCCGGATTCGGCCTTTCAGCTTCACATCCAGTTCCAACACCTTCTGTTCAAAATCCGGCTGCATTGACAGCCCTTTTTGATATACAAACGGCAGTAAGCTCAAATATCCGGTCACCTGCCCGGTCTTGTATGGCTCATCCATGCCGTAATGCACATAGCCCTTTACCTTGCGTGGCAAAATATGTTTCAATGTCCGCGGAATATATTTTTTCAGATATTCACGTGTCTTTACCGTACACGACAGATTCCAGAACTTCTGCAATCGCCGGAGCTTTTTCTTCGCAGTCGCTGTCTTTTTCTCGATCTTGTCAGTCACACGCTCTGCGACCTTTCCTGGTGTGTGATTTATCACAAATGTCCAGACTTTCTTAATCTTCTCCCACACCTTCCGGCACAATATCTTCAATCTGCCCGATTGCTTCTTTTCTTCTTCCGACAGATCGTCCGGTTCGTCCAGATCAAAGATTTCATGCTCTGGTGCTTCCTCTGTCTTTGTTTCTATATCATCCTCATTTATGTCTGTCTCTGGAAGTGGTATCGTCGGAATCTCTGTAATAGTCCCATCTGACTCATCCGTTTTCTCCGATTCACTTATTATCTTCTGTGAACTATTTTCTATACTATCCTTTCGCTTTACCGGCTTCTCACAGATTGCATCATCGTCCTCATCCACGTCGATATCATCCCACGCGTCGTCGAATCCCTCATCAGCGAGATGTTCCACCTCACGCTCTGCTTCTTCTGCCTTCTTCTTTCCAAGCCTAAACCATAACAGCCGTATCTCCTGTTTCAGTTTATCCTTCTCCCGGCTCTGGTCATACAACACCCGGACACTTAAGATCAGATACCGTACCTTTGCTTTTGCCTGTAATGTCTTCCCACCCTGATACGAGATATCTGCCTGATACCGGATCGGGCAAAATAAAATCAGCATCACAAGCAAGAGAAGCAATCCTATGATACCAAGGAGGATCCATCCGATTATTTTTAAAATAAGTAACAATACATGCAGCATTCCTTACCTTACTCCTACCTGTGGTTCTTTCACTTCAATCAAAAGAAAAAATCCTCTACCTTCCATTCTTCCCCGGTTTCATCATACATATCCTGTATGATCTGCAATACGAGCTGTTCTGCCACTTCTTTGCCTCTTGCAAAGCCGACAACCCGTATCCGGGAATCTATCTTCCTGTATGGTTTTTGTAACAACTGATTATATGGATAAATCTCCAGCAATCCATCCTGCAATAACGGCAACACGATCACATACAGATTCCTGACAGGCTTATGCCGCCTGATCCTTTTCCTGATCCGTGCCTGTTTTCGCTCTGTAAGATTGTATGTATAACATTTATCAGCAAAAATCACGATTACTCCTCTATCATCTCTGAAATCAGCTTATTACATGCCATAAGTTCGCTGTCATCCTTACAATTCTCAATTACATAATCAAAATAATCCCGGATCTCCTGTTGTGTATTCATGAAGATCGGCATTGCAGCAAGAAGCTTACACATCATACTACGGTAAACCGGTCTCTTCACACTCGAAAACAAATCGCCAAGTTCCTTTACAAGTGCTTCCTTCTTTGCTGTGATATACGCATGATCTGCGGTTTCTGTCTTTCTAGAAACCTTGTCAAGATCAATAAACAAGCTTGTAGAAAGCAGCTTGCTTACCTTATCCAGACGGTCAAATGTCTCTGTCAGTGCAAGGCTTTCAATCTGCTCGGCTTTTCCAACGCGAATCTCATCCAGCACTGCTTCCAATATCACGATAGATTCATACACGCGCTCCTGCACACCTTCGATTGTGAAAAACTCATCCATCACCTCATCCGGTAACTGATCGATCGTCTCTGCCTTTACACACGCCTTGATAATGCGAAGTGCTGCTGCATACCCCGGTACATCTTCTTCGTTCTTCTCATATGCTGCATCAATCGTAAGTAGGATCGTATACACATCATTTATGACTTCCTGTAACAGCATAAACGCTGACACTTCGTTGTTGATGATCGTCGCAGCCTGATTCAGACGCTTCGTCAAATCTTCAAACTCCGGCAGCGTGAGTGCCGCATAATCAGCCTCTGCAAGATCGGTATAAACATGATATAAAAATGGATACTCCGTCTCAAATCCCTTTGGCTTCTTCAAAAGCACTGCACTGCGCAGCATATCAACAAACTCATCCACAGAGGTTGTCTCGCCCTCCTCATAGATATTGAGTGTTGAATTGACAATATCATAAAACTTATTCTTCGTCATACGAACCGGAAGCTGCGCCATCAGAAGCTGTAATTTACTGTTTATAACAACCGTATCATTCTCTGCAAATACATAGGCAAACATCTTCTCAGAAAGCCCTTTTGCATCAACCGGTGCCACTTCATCACGCACGGCAGCCTCCACACGGTTTAACACATACTCATAAATCTCATATGCATCCGTGTAAGCGGTCAGAATATGCATCTTATATTCTACATTGCTACGAAGCTGTGCGATTGCTTCCATAGAATCTTCGTCCACTGCCTCGCGCTTAACCAGATGACGGTCTAACAAGCCTGTCAGAAGTGCAAAATATTTGCAGACATCCGTGTTCTTGTCATCCTGCTCATCACAGACTTCCTTCATCGTGTAATAATTCATGCTTCCTTTTACAGTCGCATAGCAGTTATACTGTCTTCCAAGCAGTTCTGCATATTCTGGAAGTTTCTTGTCTAAGTCTTTGTCTCTCTGTATATCTGTCACTAATTTCTTACATGTTGCTATCATTATATCAGTCTCCTATTTCACATGCTCATGCGTAAATAAATGTTCGTTACAATACTCATAATTTCCGTTACATTTTGAGCAGAACCGAAACTCCAGATCATCGCCATCCCGCTCCGTTCTTCCACAGATTGCACATTTGTGCTTCGTGATGTTCGATGGATATCCCATCTGCTGTGCCTTGTGACGCCGGTCTGCCTCCCCATTTACCTGGCGGGACAGATTCTCCACACGACGGTCGTAATCCCGTTTCCTTCGTTTCGCTGCCGCCTTGCTGTTCGAGCTCCGCATGCCAACACCCCGTCCCATGATCAGGTAAAAGATGAAGAAATTCACCAGATACGCAATGATGGAACCACGGTTCAACGCGGTTGTCCGCATAAACTCAAATGCCATCAGCCCCATATCAATGACCGCAATCCAGACCGCGCGGATCGGAATGAAGAACATAAACAGCACACGCGCATCCGAATACATCAGTGCAAATGCCAAAAACAACCCATAGTCAAAGAAATACATTGCCAGAATTCCCACATCCATCATTCCAAGAATGGAACCGGACGCATAGTAATAGATACTGATACCAAGCATAATCACTGTATTCCAGAACCATGCCCCCAATATATACAGATTAAACATAAACGTTCCCATTGCCTGTTCAATCTGCTGTCCAAACAGAACCAAAATAAAGATCATCAGTATCCCAACAAAATCCAGATCTCCCGGTGGTGAAAATACCCATGTGAATAGCCTCCAGAACTGGTGCTGTTCCATAATCGCATACGGGGAAAAAACAAGCTTGTATGCAAATGATGGTACAAACGCCCATAATATATATGAGATTGCCATCACAACTGCGATCTTGATCGGGAGATTTCGAATTGCAAATTTACCAAATTTTTTCTCTAACTTCACAAAAAAACTCAAATTAAATTTTCCTCACTTTCACTTTGCATATCAATTCGATATTATACCCTATATACATAAAAAAAGCAATCGCCACGCGCGGATTCTCCGTCTGTGGCAATCACTTTTCTCATACACTTCTATCCCATTTTCACCAATCTGTTTCTATGACTGTTTTTCTTTCTCCGGCGGAATCCGGATGATTGTTCCAAGTGGCACCCGCAGATCGTAAAGCTCCCGGTTATACTGCATCAGATCCGCAATATCCGTATCAAATTCCCCGACTAAGCTTCCTAGTGTCTCTCCAACCTTCGCCGTATAATAACGCCTCTCTTCTTCCTCATACACCTCTGTCGGAATACAGATTTCATCTCCTGGCTGCAGATTATAGACATTGACATATGGATTCTCTTTCAGGATATCAATCAGGCGGACACCATACATTTTTGATAATTTGTACAGCGTATCTCCGGCAACGACTTTGTGTACGGTTCCCTTGCATTCATGCTCCATAGCGCATATCTCCATACTCATTTCTGATTATTTTATTCTTAATAGGAAGAAAATGTTCACAATTTTTCTGTTGAAATTCATGATTCTTTCCTATATAATGTCAGATGTCGAAAAATACAGAAATATGAAATGGGAAATAGTAAAAGAGGTAATTATTAAATGAAGAGATTAGGAATCGATATTGGTTCGACCACAGTCAAGGTTGCTGTGATTGACGAAGAACATAACATATTATTTTCGGAATACAAGCGTCACTTTGCAAATATCAAAGAGACATTAAAGGAGCTTGTAGAACATGCCAGCAAGGAGCTTGGAAATGTTGAAGTTGCTCCTACGATCACCGGTTCCGGTGGACTTGCATTGGCACAGGTCATCGGGATTCCGTTTGAGCAGGAGGTTGTCTGTGTATCAGAAGCTCTGACTGACTATGCTCCACAGACGGATGTTGCGATCGAGCTTGGCGGCGAGGATGCCAAGATCATCTATTTTACAAACGGTGTGGAACAGCGTATGAACGGTGTATGTGCCGGCGGTACCGGTTCCTTTATCGACCAGATGGCATCCCTGCTCCAGACAGACGCTTCCGGACTGAATACATACGCGAAGGACTATGACACAATCTACCCGATTGCAGCACGTTGTGGTGTATTCGCAAAGACTGATATCCAGCCACTCATCAACGAAGGTGCAACGAAGCCAAACCTTGCAGCATCTATCTTCCAGGCGGTTGTCAACCAGACGATCAGTGGTCTTGCCTGTGGTAAGCCAATCAAGGGAAATGTTGCATTTTTAGGTGGTCCTCTCCACTTCCTCGACCAGCTCAAGGAAGCGTTCGTGCGGACACTGAACCTGACGCCGGAGCATATTATCGCACCGGGACATTCGCATCTGTTCGCGGCTGTCGGTGCAGCACTTCAGGCAAAGGAAGAGACACACTATACATTGGATGAGATCAGCGGAAAGCTCACAGCCGACCTTAAGATTGCTGTGGATGTAGACCGTCTTCCACCGCTGTTTGCATCGCAGGAAGACTACGACGCTTTCATCAAAAAGCAGGAGAAAAATAAAGTATTACGTTCCGACCTTGCCACCTACAAGGGGAAATGTTTCCTCGGTGTCGACGCCGGTTCCACAACAACAAAAGTCGCACTGGTTGCCGAGGATGGCAGTCTGCTCTATGATTTTTACAGCAGCAACGATGGTAGTCCTCTTCGGACAACCCTGCGTGCCATGAAAGATATCTATACAAAACTCCCGGATGGCGTGGAGATTGTAGCTGGCTGCTCTACCGGATATGGAGAAGCCTTAATTAAGTCTGCTCTCATGCTCGACTATGGTGAGGTAGAAACAATCGCCCACTACACTGCCGCTGCATTCTTTGATCCGGACGTGGACTGTATCTTAGATATCGGTGGTCAGGATATGAAATGTATCAAGATCAAGAATGAAGTCGTCGACAATGTCATGCTGAACGAAGCATGTTCCTCCGGCTGTGGCTCTTTCATCGAGACATTTGCCAAATCGTTAAATTATGATGTGAAGGATTTCGCGAAGATCGCACTTTTCGCAGAAAGCCCGATTGATCTCGGAAGCCGTTGTACTGTATTTATGAATTCCAAAGTAAAACAGGCACAGAAGGAAGGCGCAAGCGTCGCAGATATCTCTGCAGGTCTTGCTTATTCCGTTATTAAGAACGCCCTTTTGAAGGTAATCAAGCTGACCGATCCGAAGTCACTTGGCAAAAATATCGTCGTACAGGGCGGAACCTTCTATAACGATGCGGTTCTTCGAAGCTTCGAGCTTATCTCCGGCAGGGAAGCAATCCGTCCGGACATCGCCGGTATCATGGGAGCCTTCGGTGCAGCCCTGATTGCGAGAGACCGTTATGAGGAAGGCGACCAGACGACCATGCTCTCCAAGGAGGCGATGGAAGCACTCACCTACGAGACGAAGATGGCGCGTTGTAAGGGATGTACGAACAACTGTCTCCTTACAATCAACCGTTTCACAGGCGGAAGACAGTTCATCACGGGTAACCGTTGTGAACGCGGTCTTGGTTTAAAGAAAAACCAGCACAACATGCCGAACTTATTTGAATACAAATTTAATCGTTTGTTCTCCTACGAGCCACTGACCGAAAGCGAAGCGTACCGTGGCATCATCGGTATTCCACGTGTCCTGAATATGTATGAGAACTATCCGTTCTGGTTTACATTTCTGACCAAGCTCGGCTACCGGGTACTGCTCTCTCCGAAATCATCGAGAGACATCTATACCCTTGGTATCGAGTCTATCCCAAGTGAGTCGGAATGTTATCCGGCAAAGATCTCGCATGGTCATGTTATGTGGCTGTTGAAGCAGGGAATCAAGACAATTTTCTATCCTTGTATTCCTTACGAGCGTAACGAGACACCGGATGCAAACAACCACTACAACTGCCCGATTGTCACAAGCTACGCAGAGAATATCAAGAACAACATGGAAGAGGTTTCTGCACCGGATGTCACCTACATCCGTCCGTTCCTTGCACTTGATAATAAAGATGCACTAAAGGATCGTCTGCTGCGTGAATTCTCGAAATATACAAACGTCACAAAGGAAGAAATAAACGAAGCGGTTGAGGCTGCTTATGCAGAGGCAGATGCAGTCAAAGCGGACATTCAGAAAAAGGGTGAAGAGACGATCGCTTATCTGGAGAAGACCGATAAACTCGGTATCGTGCTTGCCGGTCGTCCATACCATCTGGATCCGGAGATCAACCACGGACTTCCGGAGCTTATTAACTCGTATGATATCGCTGTTTTAACAGAAGACTCTGTTGCACATCTTGGCAAAGTAGAGCGTCCTTTGATCGTATCCGATCAGTGGATGTACCACTCCCGTCTGTACAAGGCTGCAAACTACGTCAAGTCAAGCAGGAATCTGGAGCTGATCCAGTTAAACTCCTTCGGCTGTGGTCTGGATGCCGTTACAACGGACTGTGTCAACGATATCCTGACAAACTCCGGCAAGATTTACACCGTATTAAAGATTGATGAAGTCAGCAACTTAGGTGCGGCACGTATCCGTATCCGTTCGCTGATCAGTGCAGTCAATGTCAGAAGAAAGCATAATTTTACACCATGCCCGATGCCAAGTAATTATAACCGTGTAGAATTCACAACAGATATGAAGGATTATACTGTATTGGTACCACAGCTCTCCCCAATTCATTTCAATGTATTGGCTCCAGCGATGCGCCATATGGGATTAAATATTGAGATTCTTCCGGATGCAACAAAAGAAGTCATTGATACCGGCTTAAAATATGTAAACAACGATGCCTGCTATCCTTCTTTGATCGTTGTAGGTCAGATGATGCATGCCATCACATCCGGCAAATATGACATCAATAAACTGGCACTTATTATGACACAGACCGGCGGTGGCTGCCGTGCAACAAACTACGTTGGCTTTATCCGTCGTGCACTTGCGAAGGCCGGCTACCCACAGATTCCGGTGATTGCCCTCTCCGTACAGGGCTTTGAGAATAACTCCGGTTTCGTATGGAATATGAAGACGGTCAAATGCGCGATGCAGGCGCTCGCAATCGGAGATCTGTTCATGCGCGTTGTCTACCAGACTCGTCCATACGAGAAGGTAAAGGGATCTGTCAATAAGCTGCACCGCAAATGGGAACATGCAGCCATCCGTTGCATGGAAAATGGCGGTCGCGGATTCAGTAAACTGGTACATGATATCGTCAAAGACTTCGACAACGTGCCTTTGAATGAAAATATAAAGAAGCCACGTGTTGGTATCGTTGGCGAGATTCTTGTTAAGTTCCTCCCATCTGCCAACAACCACTTGGTAGAGCTTCTGGAGGCAGAAGGAGCCGAAGCGGTTATGCCGGATCTGCTGGACTTCTTCCAGTACTGCTTCTACAACAACAATTACAAATACGAATATCTTGGCAAGACGAAGAAATCTGCAAGAAACGGTAACCTCGGTATCGCTGCACTCGAAGCTCTGCGCCACCCGGTAGTCAGTGCCTTAAAGAAGAGTAAGCGGTTCCATCCACCTGTACATATTAAGACCTTGGCAGAATATGCCCGCCCGATCGTATCCATCGGTAACCAGACCGGTGAAGGCTGGTTCCTGACCGGCGAGATGGTCGAGCTTATAAAGAGTGGTGCCAGCAACATCGTATGCTGTCAGCCATTTGCCTGTCTGCCAAACCACATTGTCGGTAAGGGTGTTATCAAATCCCTGCGTCATGCTTATCCGGATGCCAACATCGTCGCAATCGACTATGATCCGGGTGCTTCTGAAGTCAATCAGGTAAACCGTATCAAGCTGATGCTTGCAACGGCAAGAAAGAACATGGAAGAAAACGATAACAAATAAAGCAACAAAAAAGAAACGGTTTTCAAATTGAAAATCGTTTCTTTTTTATTGCTATGCAAATGAAACTTCCAAAGGAAAAATGATTCTCTCCTCTTCCCGATTCAATTAAGAATCCAGCAGGAAATCTGCCAGAATCACATTGCTGACATCTATCCCGGCATCCGTCAGATAGATCCGGTCACCTTCGCTTGCCATGAAGCCTTCTCCGATATATTTATTCAGGACGCTTCCATATACCTCATAGATATCTTTATTGAACCGTTCCTTGAAGTCCTCCCGGCTCACGCCACAGGTCATCCGCAGACCAAGGAACATGAATTCCTCCATCCGTGCATCTATGTAGATATTCGTCACATTCTCACGCAACGTCCGCGTCGTATCGTTATACAGAAGCTCCATATTATCTGTCTCTACAAACTTGTCAGACAGGTTTTCCATCAGCTCAATATATTTGAAGATATCGCGCATGTTGTTGAACCGTTTCCCCTGGAAATACGAGGATGCGCCAATACCAAAGCCGATATACTCGCCGCCCGTCCAGTAAACCATGTTATGCTTGCACTCATATCCCGGCTTTGCATAATTGGAAAATTCGTAACGGTCATAACCGTGTGCCGCCAGAAGCTGTTTCGTAATCTCATACATCCGGCGATCCACCATCTCCGGTGGCAGTTCACTTAAGATCTGCGGATCTTTTGCAAACGGCGTACCCTCCTCGATACTCAAGGAATATGCAGATATATGCTCTGGTCCAAACTCAATTACACGGGACAACGTATCGACATAGGTATGAATCGTCTGCCCCGGAAGCCCGGACATAATATCAATGTTAATATTCTGGAATCCCGCGCGTCTCGCTGCATTGTAGCTTGCCACAAACTGGTCAAAATTATGAATTCTTCCCAGTTTCTTTAACATATCATCATCGCAAGACTGTAACCCGATGCTGATCCGGTTAATACCTGCCGCCTTATAGCCATTTAACTTCTGATGGCGCAACGTCCCCGGGTTCGCCTCGATCGTCACCTCAGCATTCTTCTCCACATGGAAATACCGGCGGATAAATGCCATGATATTTGTGATCAGGGATTCATCTAACAGGGATGGTGTTCCACCCCCGATAAAGATACTGCGCACCCCGTAGTCTGCAACGATTGGCGCATACATCTTGATCTCCTGACACAGGCAATCAACATAGCGAAGCATCGTTCCATAGCTTTCCCCATCAAACGACAGGAAATCACAGTATTTGCATTTTACGACGCAAAACGGTATATGAACATATAAGCTCACATATTTTTTCATTCGTTTTTCCTACTCCTCATCTAACTTCAGTACACTCATAAACGCCTTCTGTGGAATCTCTACGTTTCCGACCTGACGCATACGCTTCTTTCCTTCCTTCTGCTTCTCCAGGAGCTTTCTCTTACGCGAGATATCTCCACCGTAGCATTTTGCAAGCACATCCTTACGCATCGCCTTGACCGTCTCTCTGGCAATAACCTTGGAACCAATGGCTGCCTGAATTGGGATCTCAAAGAGCTGTCTTGGAATCTCCTCTTTTAACTTCTCACACATCTTTCTGCCACGCTCATAAGCAGTATCCTTGTGCAGGATAAAGGAAAGTGCATCGACTTCTTCTTTATTGATCAGGATATCCAGCTTGACAAGATCGGAACGGACATAGCCCTTCATCTCATAGTCAAATGATGCATATCCGCGCGATCTGGACTTTAACGCATCAAAGAAATCGTAGATGATCTCATTCAGTGGCAGATCGTATTTTAAGAGCGCACGTGTCGTCTCCATATATTCCATGCTCTTGTAGACACCACGGCGTTCCTGACAAAGCTGCATGATCGCACCGACATATTCTGTTGTCACCATGATCTCCGCACTGACAAATGGCTCCTCCATATATTCGATCGTCGAAGGGTCCGGCAGGTTTGATGGATTCGTCAGCTCCATTACCTCACCGTCTGTCTTATGCACACGGTAGATAACGCCCGGTGCTGTTGTCACCAGATCCAGATTGTATTCGCGCTCTAAACGCTCCTGAATGATCTCCAAATGAAGCAAACCAAGGAATCCACAACGGAAACCAAAGCCGAGTGCAATGGAAGTCTCCGGCTCATAGCTTAACGATGCATCGTTTAACTGCAACTTCTCCAAAGCATCTCTCAAATCCGGATATTTCGCACCATCCGCCGGATACAATCCACAGTAAACCATCGGATTTACTTTCTTATAACCTGGCAACGCCTCTGCACATGGGTTGTCCGCATCCGTGACGGTATCACCAACCGTCGTATCCTTTACATTCTTCAGACTGGCAGTAATGTATCCAACCATACCGGCTGAAAGTTCATCGCATGGGATAAACTGTCCAGCTCCGAAAATTCCGACCTGTACAACCTCTGCCTCTGCTTCGGTTGCCATCATACGGATATTCGTTCCTTTTTTCACTGTACCGTCAAACACACGGCAGAAAATGATAACGCCCTTATAGGCATCATATAAGCTGTCAAAAATCAGTGCCTTGAGTGGTGCATCTGCATCGCCCTGTGGTGCTGGTATCTTTGTCACGATCTGTTCCAATACTTCCTCAATATTCGTACCATTTTTTGCGGAGATCCGAGGAGCATCGTGTGCCTCGATTCCGATTACATCCTCAATCTCCGCTACAACACGATCCGGATCTGCGGATGGCAGGTCAATTTTATTGATGACCGGCATGATCTCCAGATTATGATCTACTGCCAGATAACAGTTTGCCAGTGTCTGTGCTTCAATTCCCTGCGCCGCATCGACGATCAGGATTGCACCCTCACAGGCTGCCAGACTCCGGGATACCTCATAGTTAAAATCCACATGTCCCGGCGTGTCGATCAGATTGAAGATATATTCCTCTCCATCCTCTGCCTTGTAGACAATACGCACAGCCTGTGCCTTGATCGTAATGCCTCGTTCCCGCTCAAGATCCATATTGTCTAACACCTGATTCTGCATCTCACGGCTTGTGAGTAGTCCGGTCTTCTCAATGATCCGGTCCGCCAATGTTGATTTGCCATGATCGATATGTGCAATGATACAGAAATTTCGTATTTTACTTTTATCCAAATGTGCCATATACTTTTACAACCTCATAATTTCCGATTTCCTGTCACCACAAAACGCATGATGACCCGCGTATATCAGTACGCTCTTAGTTGTCAAAAGTATACCACACTTTCCTACTCTTGTGCAATCAGCACTTTATAGAGAATTGCGCCAAGTGGCACCATTGCGTTTTTCGCCTCAGCAACCGTATTGGTCTGTGCCCCAACTTCAATCAGGGATGAACGCGGCATTTTATTTAAGTTAAAACAGTACCCCCGCACATAGATGCGACGCATCAGATCCCCATACAATTCTTTTCCTGCCAGATGCATCTGCAGACTGAATGCCAGATTCTCCTGCCGGTATGGATTGTACAGATAATCAATCTCCCCATTCTCATTTGTCCGGCTCATGCCATTTAAAAACATGATCTGCGCAGTCGGCACACCATCGATGTCCCGTACAAGCCGCACATCCTCCCGGACGCCATCCCGATGAATATCCAATACCACCTCAATCGACGGATACTGCTGCAGGATCGCATCTATACCATCACTTGCATAATCATACGCCAGGCTTCGATCCTCTACTCCATCCACCACATCATAGACAGTACGGTCATGATAAACCGGAATGCCATAATCCTCCTCCAGAATGCGTGTAAGCTCATCCCCCAGTCCGATCACAGTATCCTCGATCACACCCGGACGGCTGTCCGCAAACGTTTCACTGCCATGTGTATGATAAATCAGGACTTTATACTCCCCCGAAGCGGGATCAATATGCAGATCTTTTGATAACAGCGTATCCGCAGCCAGCTCCTCCGCGGTAACATTCGTAGAACTATCGATTGTATAACAGTTTCCGACCAGGAAATCATAATTATTTAACTGTTCCATCGAATATGTAATACCCGCTGGGATGGAAAGCGGTTGCACCATAGTTTCTGCAGTCTCCGCATCTCCATCGGAAGCGACTGTCACCGCTTCGGTCGTCGTTTCCGTTTCTTCGCTTCCGGTCTCACACGAAAAAGCCGTCTCGGTATCCATGCCGGTCGAAACGGCGACCTTATCCCACCGGTTTCCGGTCGTATCCACCTCCGAATCCGCAAGCACCGGAACAAACAGATTCCGAAGCTTCGAACCGGTCGTATCCACATGCAGGACAGGCGCCACAGTCTCTTGGAAGAACGCCTGTGCCTGACCGGATAGCATTGTAACATCCAGCCGTACCAGTACACCCAGACATAATGCACATACCAGACACGTCAATATAATTTTCACCCAATTTCTCTCCATACCTTAAATATATGCAGAGCCACCGGTATTATGTTAGAAAACGGTTGATTGCCTCTGAGATTGTAAAGCTGACACGACCGATCAGCTCATCAATATTTTTCGGTGTTACAAACATGGAGGATACCGTCGGCGTCTGGATAAATTCAACAATTTCTTTCTCATATTGCCGAAGGACCGATACCGGTAATTTTTCCAACAGTCCCTCCATCGCATGACTGATCATTGCTGGCATTGAAATCACAGTCGGTACACCAACCGCAATCACGGGAACCCCCAGCGTCTCTTCATTCAATGATAATCTGCGGTTTCCAACACCAGCCCCCGGTGTAATTCCAGTATCGCACACCTGTATTGTCGTATTTAACCGTTCCGCCTCTCTCGCTGCAAGTGCATCGATACAAATCACAACATCAGGATTGATCTCCCTGCACAGGGATTGTATGATCGTACTCGTCTCAATTCCAGTCTGCGCCATAACACCAGGGCAGAGTGCAGAGATTTCCATAGAATGTTTCACAACACCTTCCCGAAGTAGATGTCTTGTGATATAGAGATGATCGACAACACTTGGTCCAAGTGCATCCGGCGTGATATTTCGGTTTCCAAGACCAATCACCAGAATATGGTCTGCCCCATGAAGCAATTCTTTTAAGACATCGTGCAGCGCCAGTACAAATGGCATATGGATATTCTCATCCTCCGAACAAAGCTTTGAACTCTCCAAAGTTATATAATTTCCGATCGGTTTTCCGAGGATCTCTGCCCCTGTCTGATCGAGCACACGGATGTGTGTCTTGGTCAGTCCGTATTCAGAATCCTCATAGGTTTCCACCCGGACACCAGCAATATCATTTTTCTCGGAGATATCTTCCTTTAACTCCAAGGCAAGGTCGGTTCGTACATAATTTTCAAGCATAAAAAATACTACTCCTTTTTCGGAGTAGTATTTCCTGTTTTTCTAATTTTATGTAATTACTGTGGCACTGCACCACCGACATACGCCGGCTGACTGGATGCACTCGGTGCACCAGTTCCTTTCGCTCTCAATACGATCTGGATTGCCTCTAAACGCTTTGCATGTCCGGTTGTACCTGCCGGATCGCCATTTTTCGCCCAGCCCATCCAGCCGTATGTCTGGCAATGTACCCGGTAATATACATCATATTTCTCTGCCAGTGCTCCGGTCAACTTAATCTGGATTGCCTCCAGACGCTTTGCCTGTCCAATCGAGCCTGCCTGCGCGCCATTCTGACGCCAGCCCTGCCAGCCATAGGTCTGTCCATGCACACGATATACGACATTTCCAGACGTCTCTGTCAAGTTCGTGATAGAAATTGATTCCAAACGTTTTGCATGTCCGGTTGTACCGCCTGTCGTACCATCAAAAACGGTACCGGTCCAGCCGTATGTCTGTACATGTGTGTTATATCCAATCAACGGAGACACATACACCTTTGAAGTGTTGCCCGGTGCCATGCCGCCTTTTTCAACAAGCTTAATCTGGATTGCTTCGAGTCGTTTCGCATAATTCGTCGAACCTGCAGTCTGTCCGTTCTTCGCCCAGTCTAACCAGCCATAGGTCTGGCACTGCACACGGTAATAGACATCGTATTGCTCTGCCAGCTGTCCCGTCAACCGAATCCGAATTGCCTCTAATCGCTTTGCAAGCCCTGTCAGACCTGCAATATCGCCATCCATCGTCCAGTCCATCCATCCGAATGACTGGCAATGTACCTGATACTCAACGCTTCCCTCGATGCCGGTATTGTTCCGAATCTTGATTGCCTCAAGCCGTTTTGCCTGTCCAACCGTACCACTGATACCACCATCATACGTTTCCTCTTTTTCCCAGCCATATGTCTGAATATGTGTTGCATAGACGATTTTTGCATCCGCTGGAGCAGTCTCCCCGGTTGGTACCGGAATGTTGATCTTCGAAGAAAAACTTCCATCTGTCGAATAATAGAAGTTCATATCAACGCGGCCTTCAATGCCTGGAACCATTCCGGAGTTTGTATACTGCCAGTATGAATATGCACCTGTATAAGTCGCAGTTGATTTATACTGTGCCAGCCAGATTGGATATCTGCTGGCGATCGTAGATGCATTCATATCGTTGGTAAGCATTGACTTGTTTGCATACACCATTGGTGTATAGCCTCTTGTTGCCACGTAGCTGCAGAATGCCAGACAGACATTCGTCGCCTGTTCCCTTGTCAGGTTCGCCGTTCTCAGTCTGCCTCCGGTCGGAGAATCACTGGCATACTCAAAGTCCATCGCAATCGGAAGATCGATTGAGATGCCATATGTATGAAGATAGTTGATCGTATACTGTGCTTCCTCTGCGGCTTCCTTCTCTGTGATTGCCTGCGAGAAGAAATAAACTCCTATCTTGATGCCTGCCGCCTTCGCACCTTTCAGGTTCTCCAGTGCACGGGAATCATGGTATAAGGTTCCTGCTGAACCCCAGCCTCGTCCGCCGACCTTGATAAATGCAAAATCAATCCCGGAGGCTTTAACTGCATTCCAGTCAATCTGTTTGTTCCAGGTAGATACATCAATACCATTATAAATATGACAGTTTTTAAACTGCTTTGCATGTGTATAGCCTTCTCCATATGCTTCCGATGTAATCGAAAATGCCATCGTGAAGAACAAAATACACGTCAGTATCCATGCCGTTACTTTGTTGAATTTCTTACGTAACTTCATAAAAGCACAACTCCTTTATCATTTTTTTGCTTTCATTTATCAAAAATACAACCTTATTTTAGCACATCCGCACCGGGTTGTCTACCGCAAGCGCAATCGCCTGTACGCACTGCTCCATCGTCTTCCCATCACATGGAATCGTGAGCTGCGCATATTTCTCATAATATGGTTTGCGCTCCTCGTACAAATCTGCTAATGTCTTTCCAGGCTTCATTGCGATACCACGCGTCGAGATATTATTCACGCGACGGATAATCTCCTCACAGCTTACATCGAGATACACGATCAGTCCCTGTTCGCCTAAATGCTTCATCGCTTCTTCCGAGAAAATCGCACTGCCGCCAGTCGCAATCACGGATGCTTCCGTGTTGATCTCCCGGAGCACCTGATTCTCAATCGCAAGAAATGCATCGATACCCTTCTCGTTGATAATATCGACCAATGTCTTTTTTTCTTGTCGCTGGATCAGCAGATCACCGTCGATAAACTGATAATTGATTGCCTTTGCGAGCAATACGCCGATCGTGCTTTTTCCACTTCCCGGCATACCGATCAATACTATATTTTTCTTCATCTGTTTTTCCTTTCCTACATCTGATGCCTTACAACCCGATACTCATCGCCGTTCTTATAATACGGACAACTATAATGGCTGTCCCCGTACAACCGGGCGATCTCATCCTCGTCCATACTCACGTCACAGACGTATTCCTCATATTCCTCATCATAGATCAGATACGCACATGTATCGCAGCTTGTCTGTATCTCTGTTTTTTTCTTTTTCTCCATTATTCAAGCACCACCTGTTCGTCTGTAATCCGGCAGATCTCTTCCCAGCTGTCCTTTGCCACATCATCATAAACCGCAACCGTCACAAATCCGGCTTTCTTCGCTGTATACATCGCACGTAAGCTGTCTTCAAAAATCACACATTCCACTGGAGTAATCCGCATATTCGCACAGGCAAGCTCATATACGGCCGATGATTCCTTGCTCGCCCCCGCCATCGTACAGCTGACGATCGTATCAACATCCGCCATAAGCCCGGTCCGTTCTAGTACCATCTCACTTAAATGAATCTCGTTTGCCGTTGCAACCGCCACCTTATAGCCATCCCGTTTCATCCACTTTACAAGCTCGCGGGCATATGGCTTCAGCGGAATCGTATTCCGGTATTCCTCGATCACCATATTCTGGAAATCATTGAAGATCTCCTCCGAAGTCTTCGGGATGTCAAACTGTTCTTTGATGAAGTTCGCCGCCTGAATGAGTGTCATCGTCGCCACCTGATGGTGAAACTCCATGTCCGGATGGATGCCGTACCTGCCGATATATTCCACATCCAGTGTCCGCCACATCGGCATACTGTCAATCAGTGTTCCATCCATATCGAAAAGCACGCCCTTTTTACCCTGTAAGAGTGGCATCAGTTTCTGATATAATGCATCAAACGTTTCTGTCTTTGCAAGCATATCCTTCACCTGAGCCGTAAGCTTCTTCGTGGCTGTCTCAATTTCGTCCTGCGCAAAGATCGCAGATACCACCGCGACACCTGCCACATCGCAACCAACTAACTGATTGATATTCTCCGCACTGACACCCCCGATTGCCACAACCGGAATCTGCACAGCATGGCAAATCTCCCGCAGCGTCTTCAGAGGGAGTGCTGTTACATCCTGCTTGGTCGTCGTCACAAAGGCAGATCCGGAACCAAGGTAATCAGCACCCTGTTTTTCCGCAAGCAGAGCTTCCTCTACATTGTGGGCGGATACACCGATGATCGCTGCATCCCCAAGGATAGCACGCGCTTCTTCCACCTGCATGTCGCCCTGTCCTAAGTGTACGCCATCTGCGTGACAGGCTTTTGCCAGTGCCACATTATCGTTGATGATAAGCGGTATGCCATATCTTCCCGTCAGCTTTTTGATTTCCTTTGCCTCTGCAAGAAATGCACCTTCGGAAAGCTCTTTTTCCCGCAGCTGCACGATCGTCGCACCACCCTTAATTGCCGCTTCCACCGCATCTATCAGGGTTGCGTATCGTTTCTTATTTACTGATTTTCTATCTGTTACAGCATAGACCTGTAACTGTTCTTTATTTATCTTCATTTTCTGTTTAATCTCCAGATTTTTACCTGACTTTTCTCTTTTACTCTCACGCCATTTTCCCGTAAAAATCGTTATAAAGATCTGACGTTTTCCTGTATCTGCCATCCATGGTCGATTGGCCCACTCCCTCTGCCGAGATCAAGACCTGACGAAAGTGCGCCACTAAGATAACTTTTGGCATAGCTGATACTCTGCGCAACCGAATATCCTTTTGCCAGTCCACACGCAATCGCAGAGGATAAAGTACATCCGGTACCATGTGTATTCGGATTGTCGATACGGGAACCGTGGAACCAGATCACTTCGGTTCCAACCAATACATCGCTGGCATCCTCAATCGCATGTCCGCCCTTAATCAGCACCTGGGAATGAAATCTGTCATACAGGCATCTTCCCGCCTGTTCCATATCCGTTTTGGACTGAATCGTCATTCCGGTAAGCAGCTCTGCCTCCGGGATATTCGGCGTGATCAGTGTCGCAAGTGGAAGAAGCATCTCTGTCAGACAGGAAATCGCATCTTCCTTTAACAACCGGCTCCCGCTTGTCGCAACCATCACCGGATCCACAACTATATTTTCCGCATGCCAGTCTTCAAGTGCTTCCGCGATTGTATTTATCAAGGCTTTATCGGATACCATGCCAATCTTCACAGCTTTTGGCGGAATATCCAAAAACACTGCGTCAATCTGCTTCCGCAGAAATTCCGGTGTCACATCCATAATACCGGTAACTCCCATCGTGTTTTGTGCAGTTAGAGCTGTAATGGCTGACATACCATAGCAGTCATTCGCGAGCATCGTCTTCAGATCTGCCTGTATGCCCGCACCACCGGAGCTATCCGAACCTGCAATAGAAAGCACCGGAGCAAGGCTTCGATTGGTTAATTTCTTCTCATCCATCTATTTGTTTAACTCCTCAAAAAATAGAGCTGTCAATGACAGCCCTATTATTATACACGATTTATGCGCCTACGACAAATGTAAGTTCTGCCGTTACAGCAACTTTTCCATCTACCTTTGCGACAGCCTTTCCAGAACCGATTGGTCCCTTCTGGTCTGTGATCTCGCATTCCATCTCAATCACATCGCCCGGCGTGATCTGCTTCTTGAATCTCGCATTCTTGATGCCACCGAAAAATGCAGTCTTTCCTTTGTGCTCTTCCTCGGACAAAATTGCAATCGCACCAACCTGTGCGAGCGCCTCGATCACGAGTACGCCCGGCATGACATGCTGTGTTGGAAAATGTCCCAGAAACTGCATCTCATTCACGGATACACATTTCACACCCTTCGCCCACTTTCCCGGCTCAAAATCTGTGATCCGGTCAACTAACTGAAACGGATAACGATGTGGCAAAATCTCCTGTATCTGATTTGAATTTAATTCCATCTTCTTCTCCTTCGTCCTGCAATCTACGCTTCAAACTTCTTCAGCAGAATACTTGCGTTGTGTCCACCAAATCCAAGGGAGTTGGAAAGCGCATACTCTACCTGTACATTTCTTCCTTCATTTGGAACGATATCCAGATCACACTCTTCATCTGGCACCTGATAGTTGATCGTTGCAGGAATAAATCCATCATGCAATGCAAGTGCTGTGATTACAGCTTCTACGGCACCACTACCACCGAGCAGATGTCCGGTCATAGACTTTGTAGAGCTAACCATCAGCTTGTATGCATGCTCACCAAATGTTGTCTTGATCGCCATTGTCTCGCCTGCATCATTTAAGTGTGTGGATGTACCATGTGCGTTGATATAACCAACCTGCTCCGGCTTGATACCGGCATCCTTCACTGCCATTGCCATACAGGCTGCTCCACCTGCTCCATCCGGACATGGGGCTGTGATATGGTATGCATCACAGGTTGCACCGTATCCTACAACCTCGCCGAGGATTTCCGCACCTCGCGCCTTCGCATGCTCATACTCTTCTAATACAAGTGCACCGGCACCTTCACCCATGACGAAACCGGCACGCTCCTTATCAAATGGAATTGAAGCACGGTTCTTGTCTGTTGTTGTATTTAATGCCTGCATCGCTGTAAATCCACCGATTGCCATATCGGTAATTGCTGCCTCAGAACCACCACAGATCATAACATCTGCATATCCGTCACGGATATAATGGAAGCTGTCTCCGATTGCATTGTTACCGGATGCACAGGCTGTTACAACGGAAGAACAGATGCCCTTGAAGCCAAAACGGATTGCAATGTTTCCGGCACCCATGTTCGCAATTGTCATCGGAATATAAAATGGGGAGATCTTGTCGAAACCACGTCTCTCGCCAGTCTGGTAGTTCTTCTCTGTGACTTCCATGCCGCCGATACCGCTGGAGAAGATGACTCCACAACGCTCCGCATCTTCCTTCTCCATGTCCAGACCACTCTGCTTAAATGCCTCGTCAGCTGCAACAACTGCATACTGTGCGTAGCGGTCCATACGTCTGGCGTCCTTCTTATCGATCACGGCTGTCACATCCAGATCCTTTACCTCACCGGCAAGCTTCACTGCATGGTTTGTTGTATCGATTCTTGTAATCTCATCAATTCCACAGACACCTTTTTTTACATTATCCCATGTTGTCTCTACGTTATTTCCCAAAGGGTTTACAGTTCCTAAACCTGTAATCACAACTCTTCTGCTCATTTTTTCCCTCCTACATTGCCATACCGCCATCTACACAGATGACCTGACCGGTAATATAACTTGCATCATCACTTGCCAGAAAACGGACAAGATTTGCAACATCTTCGACCTTTCCAAGCTTCTTCATCGGAATACTCTTCAGATTCTCTTCCACAACTGCCTCTGGCAGCTTCGCTGTCATATCTGTCTCAATAAATCCCGGTGCCACCGCATTCACGGTAATGCCACGGGAACCGATTTCCTTCGCAACAGACTTTGTCATACCGATCAAGCCTGCCTTGCTGGATGCATAATTGACCTGTCCGGCATTTCCACGGACACCGACCACGCTGCTGATGTTGATAATGTGTCCACGCTTCTGCTTGAGCATGATCTTTGATACATGCTTGATACACAGAAATGCACCCTTTAAGTTCGTGTCAATGACCTGCTCGAAATCTTCCTCCGTCATCTTCAGCATCAGGTTATCCTTCGTGATACCTGCATTGTTGACAAGAATATCAATGCTTCCGTACTCTTCCTTTACCTTTGTCACGAGTGCCTGTACATCTTCATTTTTTGCAACATCTGCCCGAATGGCGGATGCCTTCACACCATATGCCTCACACAGCTTTACTGTCTCTTCGGCACCAGCTGCGCCATGTGCATAACAGGTTACGACATTGGCACCTGCCTCTGCAAGCGCAACACAGATTGCACGACCGATTCCACGGCTTCCGCCTGTGACAATGGCTGTTTTATTCTCTAATGTCATAGATTCCCTCCAAATTTACTTTCCAAGTGCTTCTAATAATATATTTAATGAATCGATATCTTCTACTGAATAAGTAGCAAAGCTGCGGTCGATCTTCTTTACGAATCCGGAAAGTGTCTTACCCGGACCAACCTCGATAAAGGTATCAACGCCCTGCTCGATCATGTACTTGATAGAATCTTCAAAATATACGCTGCTCTGTACCTGTGTCTCAAGCATCTGAGGAATTGTCTTATCTGCTGCAAGCTCCTTACCGGTTGCATTGAACAGAACAGGGAACTTCATCTCACCGAAATGCTCGGTCTTGAAACGCTCTGCAAGCTTGTCACCAGCCGGCTTCATCAGAGATGTATGGAATGGTCCGCTGACTGCAACAGGCACGATTCTTCTTGCGCCCTTCTCCATCATCAGCTCTCCGGCTCTTGTGATAACCGGTGTATCACCAGATACAGTCACCTGAACTGGTGTATTATAATTTGCAACCTCTGCGATATGGAACTCGCTGTCTGCAAATTCTTCCTCTGCCTGCTTACAGCATGCCTTGATCGTCTCACGGTCAAGATTCATAACTGCGATCATACCAGTGTCTCTGCCTGTCACTGCCTCTTCCATGGCTTTACCACGGTATGCAACAAGGTCGATGACCTGCTGCTCCTCGAATACACCTGCCGCATAGAGTGCGGAATACTCACCGAGCGAAAGTCCGGCTGCAATCTCCGGTACGATACCCTTTGCTGCAAGAATCTTTGTCACACCAACCGCAAAGGCAACCATACATGGCTGTGTGTATCTTGTCTGTCCAAGCTTCTCGATTGGACCATCGAAACAACATTCCTTCACGTCAAAATCAAGCTTTACATTGTCAAATACCTCGCGGAACTCTGGATATGCCTCATAGAGATCTTTTCCCATTCCGACATGCTGTGCACCCTGTCCAGCGTATAAAAAACCGATCTTCATAATTTCCTCCTGCTTATCTATGATTATTCTATCAATTTATGCCGTCACGCATTCGCGTGCCTTATCTTATCTAAATGCCCTCACTGTTCAGCTTTGCAAGCTCTGCAAGGGAATCCTCATACAAGCCCTTCAAGATCTCTGCCACCGGCTTGATCTCCTTTACAAGACCACAGACCTGACCAGCCATCAGAGAACCGTTCTTTGTATCGCCATCTAAGACAGCCTTGCGGAGAGAACCAAGTGTAAGCTGCTCTAACTCTTCTCTTGGAACACCCTTGCCTTCCATCTTCAGATACTCACGTGCCATCTGGTTTTTGATTACCCGCACCGGAGCACCACTGGATCTGCCAGTCACTGCTGTACCGTTATCCTTCGCCTTGATGACTGCTTCTTTGTAATTGATATGGATCGGACATTCTTCACTGGCAAGTAATACCGTTCCGATCTGTACGCCAATTGCGCCAAGTGCAAATGCTGCAACCATCCCTCTGCCGTCTGCGATACCACCGGCTGCGATAACCGGGATATTAACTGCATCGACAACCATCGGTACAAGTGTCATCGTTGTCATCTCACCGACATGTCCGCCACTCTCGCCGCCTTCTGCGATCAGGGCATCCACACCCATACGCTCCATACGCTTTGCGAGAGCAACACCACTGACAACCGGGATAACCTTTGTGCCAACTGCCTTCCAGTCAGCCACATATTTCTCCGGGCTTCCGGCTCCGGTTGTGATTACATCAACCTTCTCTTCCACCAACATCTTTGCGATATTGTCCACATCCGGATTCATCAGCATCAGGTTTACACCAAATGGCTTATCGGTCAAAGCACGGCACTTCTTGATCTCCTCACGGATACGCTCTGCGTCAAATCCGCCGGATGCGATCAGTCCCAGTCCACCGGCATTGCTGACAGCGGCTGCAAACTCGCCAAGTGCGATATTCGCCATTCCACCCTGAATAATCGGATACTTGATTCCAAGGAATTCATTTAATCTCATCTTTATCCTCCTCACACTATGCCCAAATTTCTATTTCATAATTATGCTACTCATAAACACAGTAGCTTCAATAATTGATCTGATACAAATTTATCAGAATTCCAGATATGCGCCGCCCCATGTCAGACCGCCGCCGAATCCTACACAAATAAGCTTCATGCCCGGTTTGATCATGCCCTTCTGGTTCATCTCAGAAAGTGCGATTGGAATACTTGCAGAACTTGTATTTCCATACTCATCCAGATTGATATAGAATTTGTCCATGCTCTGTTTACATTTCTTTGCCACGGACTCAATGATACGCTTATTTGCCTGATGACAGACATACAGATCAATATCATCGGCTGTCACACCAGCCTTCTCCAGAAGCTGCATAACTGTCTTCGGAACAGTACTTACCGCAAACTTGAACACTTCACTGCCAAGCATGCTGACGTGACGTGGCTGCAGATCTTCGTTGCTACATTCCAGTACAACATCATCGCCCTTTGCACCAAGGATGCTGAAATAGCGGTGTGTATCAGAAAGCTCTACGACTGCGGCACCTGCACCATCACCAAACAGGATACAGGTACTTCTGTCATTCATATCCAGAATCTTGGACAATGTCTCACTACCGATAACCACGCCATATTTCTTGTCGCTCTGTAACAGCATGCCTCTTGCGATCTGTACACCATACATGAATCCGGAGCAGGCTGCATTGATATCGAAACAAGGAATATCCTGTGGAAGCTCCAATTCTTTCTGAACCATACATGCGACCGATGGTGTCATATGATCCGGGCGGATCGTTGCTACGATCACAACGCCGATCTCAGTTTTGTCGATGCCTGCATCCTCGATTGCCATCTTCGCTGCGGCAATCGCCATATCCTGATTCTTCTCTTCTGTAATAAAATGTCTTCTGCGAATACCGGTACGGCTGGAGATCCACTCGTCATTTGTGTCTACAATCTTGCTTAAATCATCATTTGTCACTACGTGTTCCGGAGCATAATGCCCCATACCTACAATATGTAAGCCCTCTTTCATCTTATCTTTCCTCTTACTCTCTGTCACTCTCTTCCTGCACAGCCATCTTAGATCACATGCAGGTATTTATTATCGATCGTTCTGAATTTCTTATAACGATGCTTTGCAACTTCATCCGGGTTCATCTTGATGTATTTGTCAAGCTCCTTCTTGATCGCGCGGTCAGTTGCCTTAAATACAACCTTATGATTCAGATGTGCACCGCCGATTGGCTCAGGAATGATATCATCGATCACACCGAACTCCTTCAGATCCTGTGCAGTCAGTTTCATCATCTCCGCTGCTTCCTCGCTCCGCGAAGAATCCTTCCACAGAATGGACGCATAGCCCTCTGGTGAAAGGATGGAATACACGGCATTCTCAAGCATCAGCACACTGTTTGCCACGCCGATGGCAAGTGCACCGCCGGAGCTTCCCTCTCCAGTTACAACGGCGATTACAGGCACCTTCAAAGCACTCATCTTCGCAAGGTTTACCGCGATGGCACTACCCTGTCCGTTGTTCTCTGCTTCCAATCCCGGATATGCACCCGGTGTATCAATAAATGTAATGATCGGTCTGCCGAACTTCTCTGCCTGCTTCATCAGACGCAGTGCTTTCCGGTAACCCTCCGGTCCCGGCATACCGAAATTACATTTCAGATTCTCTGCCAGATCGTTTCCCTTACGGTGTCCGATCACCGTCACAGGGATTCCATGATAGGTTGCAATACCTCCATAGATACTTGCATCCTCCTTACCAAGCGCGTCCCCTTTTTGCTCAAAGAAATCGTCAAAGATCGCATCGACATACTCTGTGATCTTCGGACGCTTCTTGTGACGAGCCAGATATACCTTATCATGGCTGTTCAGATTCTTACACATATGTATCAGGTCATGACGTTCCCGCTTCAGGACATATACCTTTGCCTCATCTACCAGATCACTCGCCATGATCTCTTCAATCTCTTTATCGATTTCCGCAATTCTCTCATCTATCTCTTTAATCATGATTATCTTCCTTTCTTCGCATGTAAACGTAAAATATGGGAGATGACTTCCCGCATCTTATCTCTCGGCACAATCTGATCGACAAAGCCATGTGCCATCTGGAACTCCGAACGCTGGAATCCATCTGGAAGCTTCTGTCCGATTGTCTGCTCGATTACACGCGGTCCTGCAAATCCGATCAAAGCATCCGGCTCTGCCAGTGTAATATCGCCTAATGTTGCGAAGCTGGCGGTAACACCACCGGTTGTCGGATGTGTCAAGTAGGAAATGTACAATCCACCATGCTCACTGAACTTCTCAATCGCTGCACTTGTCTTCGCCATCTGCATCAGAGATAAAATACCCTCCTGCATACGCGCACCGCCACTTGCGGTAAATATAATAAGTGGAAGATGTTTCTTGTCTGCATATTCCACTGCATTTGTAACCTTCTCACCAACAGCCATACCCATACTTCCCATCAGGAACTTGCTGCTCATGACTGCAATGACTGCCTCGTTTCCGTCGATCTTGCCAACGCCGGTATAGACAGCCTCTTCGAGCCCTGTTTTTTCCTGCAGGCGTTCGATCTTCTCCTCGTACTCCGGCATATCCAATGGATTGGAGAATGCAACCTTACAGCGAAGTGGCTTGAATGTACCCGGATCTACCAACAGGCGTACCCGCTTCTCTGCAGAAACCACATAATGGTATCCGCATGCAATACATACATTGTAGTTGTCCTTGATTGCAGACTTCTTGAATTCCTGCTTACATTTTGGACAAACTGTCACTTCTTCCTCTGCGGCAGCTGCCGTCTGCTCTGTGGCTGGTTCTGCCTTTGGTGCTTCCCCTGCCACCTGTGCTTCTGCTGTCTCTACCGCATTATTTTCCACTGGTTCTTCTTTCTTCCGAAATAAATTACTCACCTGAAATTTCATCTTTCATCTCCACTTTTCTTTATCTTAAATTTAATTTCTCGCGTACGCTATCCGGTGATGCCGACTGCCTCTTTCGCAAGGCGGTCTGCCTCCTCGTTGCCTTCCACACCGGAATGCCCTTTTACCTTTATAAATGTGACACGGAGCTTGTCCCGCACCTGCTGCATATAGTCATAATATGCAATCGTTCCAGTCTTGTTCCGCTTCCAACCTCCGGTTGCCCACATCTCGATTCCAAGATAATCATAATAAATCGCCAATTCTGGTAATCCTTTTTCCACTGCAAGCTTCACTGCCGCCATCGCGCCCAGTATCTCACCTGCTACGTTGCGCATGGATGCCATCTCCGGATCATCGCCATGTCCCTGCAGAACATACCTCTCGCCATGATCCATCAAAAATCCACCATACCCATACACCTGTGTGGCACTGTTGTAAGAACCATCCACAAACGCATATACGATATTCTCATCGGTATGCTTTGATTCTTCCGTCACACATTCTCCGCCTACAAATGCCTCCGCCTCCTGTCTCGTCGGAAAGCTCTTGTATATCGCTCCCGGAAACCCTTTCACAAGCGGTTCGCAGGCAGACCATGTTTCATATACTCCCGGTCGAACACCTCTTTTCACAGCATAAAATTTCTTTGCCATTTCATTGCCTTTCTGACCTATAGTTATTCACAGTCTTTTATATTATAGTACATTTTCATAACAAATGCACTTCTTTTTTACTTTGCACGAAAAAAAGTGCACAAATCCGATCTTTTCATTGAATCTCACTTATTCATATGTTAGCATATATATTTGTATATTAAAATGATTACAAACAATAAGGAGAACGATTATGCAACAGAATACAACTGAAATTTTCAGGGATGCTCCGGTTCCAAAAGCCGTGTTAAGCAATGTCATCCCTTCGATCATCAGCATGATTATGGTTCTGATCTATAATCTCGCTGATACATTTTTTATTGGACAGACAAAAAATGCACTGATGGTTGCTGCTGTGTCGGTCGCAACCCCAGCTTTCCTGTTATTTATGGCCGTCGGTATGTTATTCGGTATCGGCGGAACGTCCTTTATCTCCCGTATGCTTGGGGAAGGTCAGGAAGAACGCGCAAAGCATGCCTCCGCGTTCTGCTTCTGGACCGGGCTGGCTGTAGGAATTATATCCATGATCTTAACTGTAATTTTTGCAGAACCTGTCTGCAAAGCAATCGGTGCAAGTCCGGATACGATAGAATACGCAACCCAGTATCTCCGGATCGTCGCCATCGGAATTCCGTTTCTGATCATAAGTAACGCATTCAGTAACATCATCCGTTCCGAAGGACGCGCAAAAACCGCAATGTCCGGTATGATCATCGGAAATATGGCAAACGTAATCTTAGATCCGGTCATGATCTTGCTTCTCGGCTGGAATGTTGCCGGTGCCGCGATTGCAACCGTCATCGGAAATATTTTATCCGCGGTCTTTTATGTATCGCATCTTCTGTCAAAAAAATCACAGTTATCGATTCGATTACAGGATTACAAAGCCGGAGACAAAATTGCGGGTTCCGTATTTGCCATTGGTATCCCGGCATCACTGAACAGCGTGCTTATGAGTGTCAGCAATATCTTCATCAATAATCTGATGGCTCACTATGGAGACATGGCAGTTGCCGGACTCGGTGTCGCCATGAAGGTTAACATGATCGTTGTCATGCTGTTGATCGGACTTGGAACCGGAATCCAGCCGTTGCTTGGCTACTGCTTCGGTGCCGGAAACCGGAAACGGTATTTTGCTGTATTGAAATTTTCCATTTTACTTGCATTCGTGTTAAGTGCAATCATGACCTGTGTCTGTTACTTTGGTGCAGACGGATTGGTCAGTGCTTTTCTAGAGGATGCCGATGCTTACGATTTTGGATTTCAGTTTTCCCGTATTTACATTTTATCCGGTCCGATCCTTGGACAGTTATTTGTATTTATCAACGCAATCCAGTCCACAGGTGCCGCACTTCCTTCCCTGATTTTGTCGATCAGCCGGCAGGGACTTTTATACTTACCAATCTTGTTTATCATCAACGCAACAACGGATTCCGCCAGACTGCTTGCATTGGCACAACCGGTCACGGATTACCTTGCAACCGCACTTGCAATCATCCTGTTCGTGATAACCTGCAAAAAATATTTTCCGAAGAAATCATCAATAGAATAAAGAAAAAAGATGCTGCAATTTCTTGCAGCATCTTTTTTCTTATGCAACACCCGGAAACTCCGTCTTCATATCTTTATTCACTTCATCAATATGTAATCCAAGATAACTGTCCGGAACTACCTCATATGCCTTCCGCATATCGTCGATACAAGCCATCATCGAAAGCGGAACTCCGATGTACATATCGTCTACGGAAATTGCCACATCACCGGTATTCAGAGAGATATTGTTACGGTCTTCCTTATACGGTGGTGCTGTCAGAAGCTTCGTTACCGCCTCACTGAAGAACGGCATGATCGCCGGAAGGGAAATATACTTATGATTCGTGATATTTACCTTAAATCCAGGCTTTAAGATACACAGCTTCTTCTTCGCTGTCTTCTCACTGGCACCTTCGACAAATGCCTTTGCAGCCCGATCCATGATCTCTGCACGCGTCTCATTTGTCGGAGACACAAACATCATGTTAAGCTCTGCCAATGTCGGACGCTTATCTGCAAATGCAACGGAGATCATCTTCTCTGGTGCATACATACCGACACCGATCAGAATGTTCTTATATACCCGCTCCATCTCCTGTTTTACAGGTACGATACGTCCATTATCAATGTTTGATTCATTGTCCGCGAGCAGCTTTACGATACCCTTGTACAACTCATCGACACGATCCTGTGTGATGTAATCAGACGGCAGGTACTCCTGCTGCTTTGCATCCTTTAACAGGAATCCGGTAATCCGCTTTCCATTTGCTGCGAGATCCTCCACCGCATTCTTCAGATCCTCGTTAAACTGTGCATACAGCTCTTCGAGTCGCTCTGCCTTCGCCCGCAGGAACCGGGTAATATCTCCAAACATATCCTGATCACTCATACCTTCGATCAGCATATTCCGCTGCAGAGTCAGACATTCTTTGACACATGCATCATAATATCCGTTCTCTGTCTCACGCTTCGCCGATGGGAATGTGAAGAATCGTTTCGCTACAATGTCCTTGATCGACTCAATAATACGACTGTATTCACCGGTTGGCTGGTACTGTTTCATGAGTCCGGAAAGCCGTTCGATATCTGCAATCATGCCACGGTCTTTCTCGCTACTTCCGATACCACCGCAGCCAATAATATCCATCACCGCATACGGGCCTTTCTTCTGCATAAACCACTCGAGTTCCGCATTTAACGTATCAAGTACGTGATTCTTCAAAGACTTGATCATAATCGGAATGCGGTCTTTCATGGAAGCAAGCTGGCGTCCCATATTCTCGCGCAGGCCATCCTGATTTTTCTTGATCATTTTATAAACCGGTTTCTCGAACTGCCTGATTGGGATGATTCCATTTACTGAAAGCTTGATCTCATCCCCCGGTTGTCCGGTCAGAAAAGCATCAAGTTCACCAAACACCTTCTGTCTTGACTCCTTCGCCTGCGGATCATCCTCTGCAAGCTCATGCAGCTTTTTATACGCCTCTACAAAAATCTCATACTCACAGATATTCTCAATCTGTTTGATTGGGATCTTATAATCGGATTCGTTGATAATCTTATAATAGCCGCGGTCTTCTCCGTCAAAGAATACATCACGCAGCAATTTTCCCTTCTCGCCATCGCCACCCTGTCCGACATGCTTGACAGAAGCGAGCTTCGTCAGGAAATATGCCACATCACTATATATTACGCCATCTGGAATATAGCCCTGCTCGTCCTTCTTGCCGGATATCAGCAGACAGGCATCAAATATATTCTCACGGATTGTAAGCTTGTGTGTCGTGCTCTCAAATATATAGCGTTCATCCTTGTCCTTACTTGTAAGCCGCATATAATAATCGACTTCCTTCAAGGTTGCATAGCCATTTGCATTTAAGTTTGCAAGCAGATCCGGATTGGATACGATCTCACGCTTGCTGTAAAGCACATCTGGCATCAGCAGGCAGGCACCCACACGCACATCATTCCACTTCTTAGAACGGATGTAGGCTCGGATATTATAGGTAAGATCTGTCAGGATACCACCACTTGTACCGCCAGCGACGCCCGACACGATAATGATATCGAGCTTGCCTGACTTCGAACGGGTATGTGCCTCCTCAAGCTTATCAAACAGCAGAACACGCATATCCTCGTATGCATTTGAAAACATCAATCGTCCAATCTGACGGTTGCCCTTGGCTCCATCCGTATCAATGTTGATCTGTGGGAAGTCCTCACGCATCCAATTCGCAAGATTCGGATGCACCGGATTCTCCTTGATGCCTCTTACCAGAAGATTTTCCAGATTCGGGCGATAGATACTGATAATCTCCGTTGCATTCAGACCGATACCATCCCGGCTTGCCTCAATCATATTCTCCATGGCCGGGATATCGGAATCCACCATCAGATATTGGATGTTATCGTCCGGTGTAATCTCTCCCATCAGCATCCCCTTCATATCGCAGACAACCTGACTACCCATGCCGCCAAGTCCGATGACAAGCAGATCACCATTATAGCGCTGCTCATTATCCAGCTTCTCGAAGATACGAATGTCTTTTAACTTTGTAAATTCCTCTTTTTGTGTGTCAATTAAAATCATGTTACCTTCTCCTTTTATATCAACGCTTCTCCCAATATTGATACAACTTTAAACCCCGGATTCACAATTCATTGATTCTCTAGTTCTTGCGGAATTCTTCTAATTCCAGTCCCTCGTTATGCTCCAGCATCAGGCGGATAGACCATTCATTTGCAAACAGCAAAAGCGGATTGTCCTTCATATCCTTCACCTTCTTGCAGTCGCTGATTCTCGACAGCTTATTCAGATCTGTGGAAGGATCCTTTACCCATCGGATATAATTATATGGAAGCGGCTCTAAGCGGATGTCACATCCATATTCATTTTCCAGTCTGTATTTTAATACGTCAAACTGCAGCACACCAACCACACCGACAATAATCTCGGACATTCCAAGTGTATAATCCTGGAACATCTGGATCGCACCTTCCTGTGCAATCTGTGTAACACCCTTGATAAACTGCTTACGTTTCATCGAATCCAAGTGAACCAGTCTGCAGAAATGTTCCGGTGCAAAGGTCGGGATTCCCTCGTACTGGAATTTCTTTCCCGGCGTACATAACGTATCTCCGATAGAGAAAATACCCGGATCGAATACACCGATGACATCACCGGCATACGCCTCATCAATAACCTTACGATCCTGTGCCATGATCTGCTGTGGCTGGGATAAGCGAAGCTTTCTGCCACTCTGCACATGATAGACTTCCTTGGTCGCATCGAACTTACCGGAGCTGATCCGCATAAACGCGATACGATCGTGATGTGCCTTGTTCATGTTCGCCTGAATCTTGAACACAAAACCGGAGAATGGTTCTGTGATTGGGTCAATCAGACCTGCATCCGACATACGTGGAAGTGGACTCTGTGTCATCTTCAGGAAATGCTCCAGAAATGTCTGCACACCGAATGTCGTCAGTGCGGAACCGAAGAACACCGGAGATAACTCACCCTTGTCCACCAGCTCCTGATCAAACTCATCGCTCGCACCATCCAGAAGCTCGATCTCGTCCATCAGCTGTGCATAAAGTTCATCGCCGACAGCATCTTTTAGCGCCGGATCTGTCACATCGTAATCTGTCTCTGCCGCCGACTTCGCACCGCCAACAGACACTGCCTGAAACATCGATACTTTCTTTGTATCCCGGTCATAAACACCCTTGAAACGCTTTCCTGCACCGATTGGCCAGTTGATCGGACATGTCCGGATTCCAAGGACATTCTCGATCTCATCCAAAAGCTCAAACGAATCTCTTGCTTCAAGATCCATCTTGTTGATAAATGTAAAAATCGGAATATGGCGCATCACACAAACCTTAAACAGCTTGATTGTCTGCGCCTCTACACCCTTTGATGCGTCGATTACCATGACCGCGGAATCTGCCGCCATCAAAGTACGATAGGTATCCTCCGAGAAATCCTGATGTCCCGGTGTATCCAGAATATTGATACAATATCCGTCATAATTAAACTGCAACACGGATGAGGTAACGGAAATACCTCTCTCCTTCTCAATCTCCATCCAATCGGAAACTGCGTATTTGGAATTTGCTTTTCCCTTTACCGAACCGGCTGTATTGATCGCACCTCCATAGAGCAGAAACTTCTCTGTCAAAGTCGTCTTACCGGCATCCGGGTGGGATATGATCGCAAATGTTCTTCTCTTCTTAATCTCTTCTTCTAATGATGCTCCCATCTGTTCCTCCACCTTTAAACTCACTTCATGTTATTATAGCATTTTAGAGATGGCTTTCAAAGTCTATTCTGAAAGATTTTTCAACTTATTTTGCTTTTTTGCATAAAAATACAGCTCCTGATTGTACGAATTGCACACACCGAACTCCATACATGGACAATATACCGTCTCACAGGCATCGATCAATGCCTTTGCCTGCGCAAGCATCGTATCCTCCGGCATTGTAAAGGCCGGGATTTCCAGTACCTTCTCACAGAGCGCCTTCGCAACCGGATACTCCCGGTCATGCACAGGTAAAATCCCCGCTGCACATGGGATACCCTGCCGCTGCAGTTTCCGGTATAGCGGGATTCCGTATCCACCTCCACCGATCACAAAGGTATGGACATCCCCGGTTGGCTTCGGAAATTCCACACTACCATACGCCGCATCATAGACGCCATCCTGCATCGCATAGAGTTCCTGTATATATTCGGTCGTCATCACCTCTTCCGGCGTGCCGACCCGATCGACACGATGTTCCTTCACACAGACAACCTGATCTGAGATCTTCTGTGCCAGATCAATCTCGTGCAGGGACATCACAACTGCCATCTGCCGTTTTCTTGCAAGCGACCGCAACAGCCACAGGAAATCCGTCTTATAGCGGATATCCAGATACGAGGTTGGTTCATCTAGCACTAAAATCTCCGGCTCCTGGCAGATTGCTCTCGCCAGCATCACACGCTGGCGCTGTCCATCGCTGATCCTCTCAAAATCCTGATCCCGAAGCGCTTCCACCTGCACCTGCCGCATCGCTTCTTCGATTTTTTCTTCATCTTCTTTTTGCAGCATCCCCATCTTCCCGGTATACGGATACCGACCGGTCGCCACGACATCATAACAGGTATATCGTTCCGGATGAATCCGCTCTGTCATCACGATTGCCATCTTCTTCGCCAGCTCCTTCGGTGCATAAGAAGACAACTCTTTCCCATCAATGCTGACTGTTCCTGCAATCAGGGATAACTGCCGGATGATACTTTTCAGAATCGTCGATTTGCCCACGCCGTTTGGTCCGATCAGGGTAAGAATCTCTCCTTTTTTCACATGAAGATTCACATGGTCTATGAGCGTCCGCTTCTGATAGCCTACACTCGCCTCTTCCGTAACCATATAATCATCATCACTGTGCATAGCCATGTCTGCGCCCCCTCTCCTTCACCATCATGTAAATTACAACCGGTGCTAAAAATACCGCTGTCACAGAGCTGATGGAAAGCTCGACCGGAGCAAAGATTGTCCGTGCCAGCAAATCACAGAGCACGCAGAACACACCACCGCCAAGAAAGCTGACCGGTATCATCACGATTGGCTTTGTCGTTTTTACCATACTCTTTACAAGATGCGGCACCGCGATTCCGACAAATGAGATTGGTCCCGCAAATGCCGTCACACAGGCGGATAATAAACTGGATAATAAAATCAGCATCACACGAAGCGGGCGGATCGATACACCGACATTTTGCGCATAGCTTTCTCCCATCTGATATGCCCCGATCGGCTTAGATAGCAGAAAAGAACCAGCCACCGCCACTACAACAACAATTGTCATGATCTTTACATGCGCCATGGATATTCCGGCGAAGCTTCCAAGCGACCAGTTATGCAGATTCACGATATTCGAATCATCTGCAAAGGTCACAGCAATATCCGTGATTGCCGAACAGATATAACCGATCATCACGCCACATACAACCAGCATAGACATTTCCTGCACCTTCTTTGATACCGCCAATACGAAAAGCATCGAAAGGAGCGATCCGATCAATGCCATCGCGATCATAAACCACGAACTCATTGTAATACCATGTGAGACACCTACGATCATCGCAAGTGCAACAACCAGCTTCGCCCCGGAAGAGATTCCGAGCACAAACGGACCTGCAATCGGATTTCTAAAAAATGTCTGCAGCAAAAATCCCGATACCGCAAGTGCACCTCCTAAGATTGCTGCCGCAAGCACACGCGGCAGACGGATGGAAAGAATAATCTGCATCGCTTTCGCATCGGTTCCGTGTCCGGTTAATACGGAGAATACCTGCCGCGGGGCGATCGATACACTGCCGATATAAAGTGATAGCAGAATTGCACCAAGCAGCAGCGTAAATAATACGATATATGTAATTATGATTCGCGTCTTTTTTGTCTTCATCTTTATTCCATTTCACAATTCATATAGTACATGTTCCATGCACCGATTTCACGATTCCGCTTATTCCTCTGTCAGCTTATAAAAATAATCGCTCTTTATCTCCTGTCCGGTAAATATCGCATGCATATCCGCGATCATCGTACCATATCCGGTCGTCTCCTGAAACATATTTTTTCCGGTTCCGTACACATGCCCTTCCTTAACGGCTTTAAAATCCGCAAATAGCGCGTTCTTCTGCAAAAGCTCTGATACGCTCGTAAGCTCACTGTCAATTGTGCTGTTGTATATGATATAGTCTGCATCCTTCGCCTGCTCATAGAATGTCTCCATCTGGATTGTCATAGTTGAAAGCGCATTTTCCTCGTCCGAATCATCAAAGGTAATACAGGTTCCTCCGGCGAGTTCGATCATCTTCGATACATAATCACCGGACTTACGTACATTGACACCACCGTTTGTCGTCACATAAAAAAATGCAACGGTCTTTCCGGTCGGTGCCTCGTTCAAAACGTCTGCGGTCTTCGCCGTCTCTGACGCAAACAACTGCTCTGCAGCATCCTCCGCATCGAACAACGCGCCATAGAATTTCACCCATTCCAACCTGCCAAGCGGATCTGTCTCATAGCTTGAATGTTCCACGATCACTGGGATTCCACAAGTCTCTAACTGCTCTTTTACCTCCGGATTGTGCAGGATCATCGTCGACTCGATAGCAAGATCACAATCCCCGGCAAGCATCTGCTCCACATCCGGCGCATTGTATTTGCCGGCGTAGGCAAGTGTCTGTGCCTGCATCGCCTGCTTTGCCTCCGGGATATACCAGCCATCTTCCTTCGTGCCTGAGAAGGAAAGGTTGTTAAGACGTCCAATCTTCACAATGAAGTCCATGCCGGACGTTGCAGCCAGATATGCGTGCTTCGGTGTTCCATCAATCACTGTAATATCCGAAGGAAGTCCCTCCGGTACATTCTTCCCATCCGGCACAAGCAGGTAATCACCGATATCAGAAACGGAAATAAGTTTATACCCTCCCGTATAATAATCCACGGAAAACTGTGTCGCATAGCTTAAATCCATACTATTTTCTATTTTCAAGTTATCCCAGCGGATATCTGCATCCGATGCAGATGCATCTGTCACTTTTTCTTTTGTTCCTGCATCCTCTGTATATGCAACATTCCCCTGTGTTGCACAAGCACAGGGGAACGTACATAACAGGGCGAACAGGAGTAAAAAAAGAATTCTTCTTCCTCGTCTCAAATTCAACACCCTTACTTTATTGTTTTAGAATCAAAATATAATGTATAGTCGATCTCATGTGGCGTACTCATCGCCGTCGTATCCGCTGAAATCGGCATATTGTAGTCAAATCCGGTAACCGGAATCTCAAATGTAGAATTTCCTTCCGTATTGACCGGCAGATACTTCTCCTCACCGACAATCACATAATCATAGTTTGAAGAACTCATGATAATCGTTGCAGTCGCGATTCCATTTTCCACCTTGATTTTCGTCGGGCTTTCCACCGTTGCACGGCCGGAGCCTCCGGACAGGGTTACCTCAACCGTATATTCACCATCGGCGATTCCTAAATCCTCTGCCGTTTTCATCGACGGATTATCTATGGCATCAGCCGGAAGTGAATCGGAACGGAATACCAGCGTCCGCTCATACCATTTTTCTTTTTTGTTGCTGAATGCGGCACAAGCAATGCCCTCATCCAGCGCATCCACAGGAACTGTAAATGTATGCGCACCATCTGCATCCTCTACATATGGGATATACTCTGACTCATCTGCAGCAACCGCCTCTTCGCCGGTACCCATATACAGATACCGATAGCCTTTTCCTCCCATCGTCATAACGGCGGTCATCTTGCCGTCTGCTACCGTGAGCTTGCAGGCAGTAATGTTGAACATCGAAGAACTTGAATCAACCTCGATGTCATATTCACCATCTGCGACATTCTCTGCCGGAATCGGAACCATCCAATCCTCTACCACGTCACTTGCCGATGCCAGATCCGAACCGGTTGCAATCTGTGCATCTGCTTCGGTTGCCTGCTCTGTTGTCACGGCTTCCGTCGTAGCCGCGGCAGTTGTCTCCTGTGTTGTTGTATCATTTTTTCCGCATCCTGCAAGCAGGCAGGCAAGTACCACGCCTGCTGCAAGACTTACATTCCATTTCTTCACGATTCATTCCTCGCGTTTTTTATTCTATTATTTGTTTAATTTGTCAATAGCTGCCTGTGCATGCTTTACAAAGATATCCTGAATTGCCGGAAGCTCACCAAGACCACGAACGAGACATGTTACATCATAACCTGCATCCTCGAATGTTGTCTTCCAAGAACCTTCCTCATCACCAGCCATATCGTTGTTTGCATGGTCACCGGCTACGATCATCAAAGGCTCAAGAACAACCTTCTTGTAATCGCCTGCCTGTACCTTCGCAAGTACATCATCCACAGAAGGAGTTGCCTCAACCGTACCTACGAAATAGTTCTCAAAGCCGGCGTCTGTCAGCTTATCCTGCATCTTCTGGTATACTTCGTTGCTGTCTGCCTCTGTACCATGTCCCATGAAGCAGATGGCTGTCTCACCATCATCATACTCAGCTGTTGCATCTGTGATAGCCTTCACAACCTCATCGAAGTCCTCATCACTTGTAAGAAGCGGATCACCGATTACAACCTGATCAAACGCATCTGCATAATCGCCTACTTCATTTACAACATCTGTATATTCCAGACCATTCATCAGATGTGTCGGCTGGATTACAAGATTTTTGACTCCGTTATCAACCGCACGGTCAAGTGCTTCTGCCATATTATCAATGGCAATGCCATCTCTTCTCTTTACATGATCAATGATGATCTGGCTGGTAAAACCTCTTCTTACGGAAAAATCCGGCTCTGCCTTTTCGATGGCATCTTCAATAGCACCAATGGTTAAACGACGGCTGTCATTGTAGCTGGTTCCAAAACTTACAACTAAAAGTTCTTTTTCTCCGATCTCATCCTGATTTCTTGTGTTATCCAATGCTGCATCTCCTGTATCGTAGTTTTCTTCGTCCTCTTCTTCAGCAGCAGTTTTCTCTTTCTGGGTCTCCTCTGCTGTGGTCTCTTCTTTTGTTTCCTCAGCATTTGTCTCTGCTACAGAAGCGGCTGTTGTCTCCTTTGCGCTTCCAGAGCATCCTGCTACGGTACCTGCAGCTACTGCTGCCGCTGCGAAAAGCAGCATTGCTTTTTTCAACTTCATTTTCATTTTCCTCCTTGTCCTAAGACACATAATAATATGTATCGATCCGGAAGAAATTCCCGGCAGGGCGCAGGAGTCCATTTTCCTGTGTGAGTCAGAAATCCTGATCCATGATAACACGATTGGAACAATTGCCATGATCATCTTTCAGGACCGGCACGATCAATTACTCGTGACCCGGAATGAACCTTCTCCTGTACCAACAAATGGCAGGTTTCCTGGCTTGCTGCTTTCTACATACAAAACTGCCTTCCCGGTTTCCCAGTGGCGGATATTCTGTCCTTTCTATCCACGTTTTATATGCATGGGATCTGGATGATAACTTTCCGGATCTCCTTTACAGCTT